>HotLOscill_hetero_coDRAFT_1000049_pt1 | contig 122588 bp, 110 predicted proteins | sample HotLakmetagenome_2_FD_10650 | JGI IMG/M metagenome (IMG submission 10650)
AAGGGCGCGCCCGCATCTCCCCTCTCCCCGGTGGAGAGGGGTCGGGGGTGAGGGGCGGTGAAGGACAATCTCCGCCCTCGATGGCAGCGCTGTCCTCCACCGATGCGACCCTTTCTGCACCCCCCTCACCCCCAACCCCTCTCCACGAGGGAGAGGGGAGCCGCCTGCATGAAGGGCGCGCCCGCATCTCCCCTCTCCACGAGGGAGAGGGGAGTAGCGGCGTGTGGCGGCCTGCCGCCGGCACATTCCCCGGCTGGCCGCAGGCGGCGCGGGAGATCACCATGCTGGATCCCTGCATGGGGTCGGGGCATTTCCTCGTCTTTGCGCTCGATATCCTCGTGGCCCTGCGCAAGGCCGAGGAGGGGCTTGATGAGGAGGCGGCTGTCATGGCCGTGCTGGCCGACAACCTGCACGGCCTCGAGATCGACCCGCGCTGCACCCAGATCGCCGCCTTCGCGCTGGCGCTGACGGCGTGGAAACGCATCGGTCGCGTGCGTCCGCTGCCGGCGCTGAACCTCGCCTGCTCGGGACTCGCCATCGGCATGGGCCGGGCCGAATTCATCAAGCTCGCCGAAATGATCACGGAGGCCGAGGGCTTTGCCGGGGGCGATGCCGATCTGATGGGGCGCGCGCGCAATCCGATGGAAGAGCAGGCGCTTGCCCGCCGGCGTGGCGGTCTGGAGCGGCTCTACGACCTCTTCGCCCAGGCCCCGGTGCTGGGCTCCCTGATCGACCCCCGCCGGGCGCTCGGCGATTACGGCGACATCCTCGCCGAAGGTTTCGACGGCCTCGCCGAGGTGATCGGCAAGGTGCTCGACAAAGCCGGCGGCGATCCGGATACCCGCGAGGCGGCAGTGACGGCGCAGGGGCTGGCCAAGGCGGCGGAGCTGCTGGGGCGACGGTTTACGCTGGTGGCGACGAATGTGCCGTATCTTGTTCGCGGGCGACAGTCCGTCAAATTGAGGGAATTTCTCGATACCTATCATCGAGAGGCACGCAACGATCTTGCCACGGCCATACTGGGGCGCTTCAGCAGTGCTCTGAAAGCCTCCGCCACGGTTGCTGTTGTTAAGCCAAGTTCATGGCTGTTTCTCGGCGCCTTTAGGAAGTTCCGATCAACTGCTGTAAAGCGGATGCGTCTCAATTTTGTTGCTAGGCTCGGCCCCGGCGCTTTCGAAACCATCGGTGGGGCTGTGGTAAATGTCGCGCTCGTTTCGCTAAGCTCAAGACTGGCTGAACAGAATGACGCTTTCCTCTCCGTCGATGCGTCCGATCAAGGACAGATCGTTGAAAAAGAGTTCTCATTGATGTCCGGTGAGATGGCATTCCCCATTCAGTCGGCGATCGCCTCAAACTCTGATGCAATTATCACCCATGAAACATCCGCAAATCGAGGGCCTCTTTTATCTGCTTTTGCAGAAGTTCTGCAGGGCGTCGGCTCAACCGATATGTCTAGATACACCTTCTATTTCTGGGATTTGAGCGAGGTTTCTTCTAGCTGGCAGCCACAACAGTTTAGGCCGGATGTGCAGGGCGGCTGGTCGGGCTGCTACAGCATTTTGCGTTGGGAGAATGGAAAGGGACCGCTCGCCGAAATTCAGACCGCTCACAAAGGTCTCCGCGCCTACGGGTGCCGGGGCGTCGGCTTGTCGGTAACCGGATCGATGCTTTTCTCCTTCTTTGGAGCCGCCCGGTTCGACTCGGGTATAGCGGTAATTCTGCCTCGGGCCGAAGAGCATTTACCGGCAATAGCTGCTTATACATCAAGCGAGGAATTCAAGGAGAACGTTCGAAAAATCGATCAAGCACTAAGCGTCACCGAAGCATCATTTCTGAAAGTCCCCTTCGACCTCCCCCACTGGCAACGCATCGCTGCCGAAAAATACCCCAACGGCCTCCCCAAACCCTATTCCAACGATCCCACGCAATGGCTCTTCGACGGCCACCCGCGCGGATCGGCGGATCCGAACAATCCCGACGCGGATGGCAACCCGACGCGGCCCGGCATGGCGGAGCATCCGTTGCAGGTCGCGGTGGCGCGGCTGCTCGGTTATCGCTGGCCGCGCCAGACGGGCTCGTCCTTCATGGATTGTCCGGCGATCGACGCGCCCGACGAGATCGACGCGTCGGGGCGGGTCGATGCGGACGGGATCGTCTGCCTTGCTTCGCTCGCCGGCGAGGCCGGGGCGGCGGAGCGGCTGCGGGGCGTGTTGCAGGCCGCCTGGGGGGCGGATTGGGGCGAGGGCGTCGTGCGCGCCTGCCTGCAGGCCGAGGAGGCGCGGGCTGAGGATCTCGAGGGCTGGCTCGCAAACGCGTTTTTCGACGGTCATTGCAAGCTGTTCCACCAGACGCCCTTCATCTGGCACGTCTGGGACGGGCTCGCCGGCGGGTTCTCGGCGCTGGTGAATTACCACAAGCTCTGCGGCCCCGATGGCGGCGGGCGGCGTCTTCTGGAGAAGCTGCGTGATACCTATCTCGGCGAATGGATCGCCCGCCAGCGCCGCCTCGTCGCGGATGGCGACGCGCTTTCCGAGGAACGCCTCGCCGCTGCCGAGCATCTGCGCGGGGAACTGACGAAGATCATCGAGGGCGAGCCGCCCTACGACATTTTCGTGCGCTGGAAGCCGCTCGCGCAACAGCCCATCGGCTGGGAGCCCGATATCGACGACGGCGTGCGCCTCAACATCCGCCCCTTCCTCACGGCGCGCCCGCGCAACGCCCGCGCGAAGAAGGCCTGCATCCTGCGGGTGACGCCCAACGTCAAAAAGCACACCGGCGCCGATCGCGGCACGGAGCCCTATCGCGAAAAGGCGGATTATCCGTGGTTCTGGGCGCAGGACCACGATGTCGAGACGCAGGATTTCACCGGCGGGCCGGAATTCAAGGGGCGGCGGTATAATGATTTCCATTATACGCGGGCGTTCAAACAGGCCGCACGGAAATGAAGCGCACTCTCCCCTCTCCCTGGTGGAGAGGGGCTGGGGGTGAGGGGGGATCAGAATGAGGCACGGGGGTGATGACGAGGATGGCATTGACGGGCGAGATCAATCCTGCACGCCCCTCACCCCCGCCCCCTCTCCACGAGGGAGAGGGGAGATTGGCTGCTTGGGGAGAAAGTGATGCCGACACGCTATCGTGACGATCCGGAAGCGGCGCCAATGCCCCGAGCGAAAGCGCGGGCGCGTGCCATGCGTCGGGAGCCGACAGAGGCGGAGCGGCGGTTGTGGTGGCATTTGCGGCGAGGGATTCCCTTGCGCGGGACGAGCTTCCGGCGGCAAGTTCCATTGGGGAATTACATCGCGGATTTTTGCTGCCTGAAGGCAAAACTCGTCATCGAGGTCGATGGCGGACAGCATACCACGGATGCAGGAGAGGTTTATGATGCGGCAAGAACGCGCGTGCTGGCCGGACAGGGCTTCACCGTCATCCGCTTCAGCAACACGGAAGTACTGCAACAAACGCAAGCCGTTATTGATACGATCTACGCGCGACTGGCCGAGAGATGTCCGGAGTGCGTTGAAGAATGAAACTGCCGGGCGATGACGGGGGCGCTCCCCTCTCCCTGGTGGAGAGGGGCTGGGGGTGAGGGGGGATCAGAATGAGGCACGGGGGTGATGACGAGGATGGCATTGAGGCCGGTGATTTATCCTGCACGCCCCTCACCCCCGCCCCCTCTCCACGAGGGAGAGGGGAGTTCTGGCCCGCCCTTCATGCAGGGGCGTGCCTCTCCCTGGTGGAGAGAGGAGAAGAAGTGAGGAATGGTGATGACGCGCCCGGCTACCTTCGTTGACGGTCTCGCCAATGCCCTGCTGGGCGCAGCCGATGCGTTCGAGCGCGGCACGCATTGGTCGGCGGCGTTGCTGTGGCCGGATCCGGAGCGGCAGTTTACCGCCGTGTTTCCACGCTTGCGGGAAATGCTGGCGGCGCGCGGGGTCGCTCTCTACCAGTTGGGAGATTACGCGCCGAAACAGGGAACCGGCCCGGCAATCTGGCTGCGCTGCCTGATCGATACCGATCTCCCGGGCGCTTCGCCGGGCGAGGGTATGGTGCCCGTGATCCTGCTTCCCGATATCACCAGCACCGCGCTCAAGCATCCGCAGACGCTGCCGCGCACGGTGCGCCCGCTGGTCGAGCTGCAATATCGCGGCGAGGTTTTTCGCAACCGCCGTCAGGCACGCGACTGGAATGTCGGGCCGTTCCTGCGCTCGCCCGAGCAGGGCCTCGGCCTCGATGTCGCAACCGACCAGCGCACCGATGAAGCCGCCGCCGCCGCGCTGTCGACCCTGCTCGATTATCCCCTCGTCGACCTGCCCGACCGCAAGCTGACGGCAGAGGACTTTCATCGTCTGATCGAGCCCGACGAGGTGCGAGGGCTGTTGCTGTGGATCTCCGATCCCGATGGCGCCAGGACGGGCCGGAGCGCGGGCGAATGGGCAAGCTTCAAGGCGCTCATTCGCGCAACATATGGAATCGACATTGATGCCAAAGGCGCGCGGCAGCAGGCCGTGACACGCCTGAGCAAGGGCGAAGGCGCATGGGGGCGGGTTCTCGCGCGGCTCGATGACGCTCCGCAACAATGGCGCAGCATCTGCGAGTTGATGCGCGAAGCCGAGCCGAAGCAGGATGGGCTGTTCGATGAGCCGGCGCCTGGCACATCCGCGGACAATCTGCATCGCGAAACGCTGCTGGCGGGTGAACTGGAACGGGCGGCGGATCTCCCGCATGCGGAAGCCGCCGCCCGTATCGTCGCCCTCGAAGACCAGCACCGCCCACGCCGCGCCACGCGCTGGGCGCGTCTCGACGAAGCACCGCTCGCCATGGTGCTCGAACCGCTGGCGCGGCTTGCCGCCGGTATTCGCGAGCCGTTGCCGGGGGGAGACATTCCCGGAATCGCCCAAGCCTATGCCGACGAGGGCTGCGCGATCGACATGGCCCTCATCGACGCCCTTGCAACTGCGGGCGCTCACGCGGCACTCATCGGCAAGATTGCCCGGGCACTCTATCTGCCCTGGCTCGAAAATCTGGCGACCCGCTTTCGCCAGGCAGTGGAGGAAGCCGGCGCATCGGCGCGTCCGCAGCCGATCAAGGCGGAGCCAGGCACCTGCATGCTCTTCGTCGATGGCCTGCGCTACGACCTCGCGCGCCGCCTCGTTGAGCGTCTTGGCGCATCGGAAAGCCTGCGCCTGTCGTGGCGGCTGGCCCCCGTCCCCACCATCACCGCGACGGCGAAGCCGATTGTCACCCCCGTCGCAGATCAGATTGACGGCGCCGGACGCGTTGCCGATTTCCTCCCGCTGGAACGATCAAGCGGCAGACCCGCCACGACAGATACCCTGCGCGCGGCCATGACGGCACGCGGCATCGATGTCATGCGCGGCAACGATCTGCGTGGTCCCTCCGGAGCGGATGCAATCGGTTGGAGCGAATGCGGCAATCTCGACAAGGACGGTCATGCGATGGGGGCGCGACTGGCGGCGCAGGTAGCCGGTGAGATCGAGGCCATCGCCCATCGCGTCGAGGCCCTGCGGCGCGCCGGCTGGGCCCGCGTGCGCATCGTCACGGATCACGGTTGGCTTCTCGTCCCCGGCGGCTTGCCGAAGGCGACGATTGCGAAATCGATCATCGAGACCGCCTGGTCGCGCGTGGCGCGTCTGGGCGATGGAGCCGCACCAGAGGTTCGAACTGTTCCCTGGCACTGGGACGAGAGCATACGGATCGCAGTCCCCCCCGGCGCGAGCGCGTTTCGCGCAGGGGAGGAATACGCGCATGGCGGGCTCTCGCCGCAGGAATGTGTCATCCCCGATATCCTCATCGGTGAGGAGGGAGGTGCGAGCCGGAATGCGGCGGCGATCGGGAGCATCGCGTGGCGTCGCTACAGGCTGACTGTCGTGTTGACGCGCGAGGCTCCCGGGCTCGAAATCGAAGTGCGCCTGTCCGAGCGCGATCCATCGACCCGGGTCGCCGCAGAGCGGATCGGGGGCGAGGGCGAACGGATCGAGTTGCGCCTTGATCCCGACATGGACGAAGAGACACCCGTTGTCGTCGTACTGACCGATCCTCACGGGACGGTCGTCGATGCACGCAAGACGAAAATCGGAGAACGCTGACGTGAGCTTCACACTCGATCGCCTGGACGACATCGGCTCGCGCGCCTTTGAGGGCTTCGTCGTGCGCAAGGATCTGGTTCGGCGCTACGCCAAGGCCTATCCGGTACCCGCCTATGTCGTCGAATTCCTGCTGGGACGCTACTGCGCCTCTACCGACGAAGCGGAGATCGCGGAAGGGCTGGAGATCGTCGAGAAGCAACTGAAAGACCGCTGCGTTCGTACCGGGCAGGAGGAAGTCTTCAAGAACGAGGCGTTCCGTAAAGGGTCAGTGCGGCTGATCGACGTGATCCGCGCCCGACTCGATGCAAAGAACGCGTGTTACGTCGCAGAACTCCCCAGTCTCGCCCTCAGGGATGTGCGCATCCCCGATGCCATGATCGAGGAAAACGAGCGCATGCTGATCGACGGCTTTTACGCGGAGATCACGCTCTCCTACGACAGCGTCATCGCCCAGGAGAAAAATGGCCGCCCCTTCGGCATCGAGGCAATGCGTCCGATCCAGATGTCGCGCTCGGATGTGCTCGACACGCTCTATGCCGGGCGCCGCGCCTTCGACACGACTGCCGACTGGATCGATTTCCTGCTGCGTTCGACCGGGCTCGAACCATCCGCCTTCGATGAGCGCGCCAAGCGGGTCGCCCTGCTGCGCATGATCCCGTTCGTCGAGCGTAATTACAACTTTGTCGAGCTTGGCCCGCGCGGCACCGGCAAGAGCCATCTGTTCCAGCAGATTTCGCCCTATGCCCACCTGATTTCCGGTGGCAAGGCGACGGTGGCCCGGATGTTCGTGAACATGGCCAACGGCCAGCGCGGCCTCGTCTGCCAATATGATGTCGTCTGCTTCGACGAAGTCGCCGGCATTTCCTTCGATTCGAAGGACGGCGTCAACATCATGAAGGGCTACATGGCCTCCGGCGAGTTTTCGCGCGGCAAGGACAGCATCCGCGCCGAGGGCGGTATCGTCCTCGTCGGCAACCTCGACGTCGATCTGGAGCAGGCGCAGCGCTTCGGGCACCTCCTCTCGCCGCTCCCGCCGGAAATGCGCGACGATACCGCCTTCATGGATCGACTGCATGCCTACGCGCCCGGTTGGGACTACCCGAAGCTCGACCCGCGCGCGCATCTCACCGATCATTTCGGCCTGGTCTCGGATTTCCTCTCGGAGAGCTGGACGCGCCTGCGCTTTTCGTCGCGCGCGAACGTCCTCGACGGACGTATCCACTTTGGTGGCGCGCTTTCAGGGCGCGATATCGAAGCGGTGAGAAAGAGCGTCAGCGGGCTGGTCAAATTGCTGCATCCCGATCCCGCAGCGGAAGTTCCCGATCAGGATCTGGAGTGGATCGTGCGGCTGGCGCTCGAAAGCCGCCGGCGGGTTAAAGAACAGCAGAAACGCGTGTTCAAGAGCGAGTTCAGGAACACGCTGTTCAGCTACACGCTGGGTCTCGACGGTGTTGAGCAGTTCGTCGCGACACCCGAGCTGCATTCGGACGAGGCGATTGATGCCGAACCGCTCCCACCCGGTCAGGTTTGGGCGATCGGCCCCGGTGGCAACGAAACCGGGCCTGGGCTCTATCGTATCGAGGTGACGGCCCAGCCGGGTGCGGGGCTGCGCATCCTGAACCATCCGACGCCGCCGGCCTTTCGCGAAAGCGTCCGCGTGGCGGAGCAGAATCTCTATGCGCAGGCCAAAGGTCTCATCGGTGATCGTGATCCGCGCGCACATGAATTCACCGTCCAGCTGCGGGCCATGGATGCGGACAGGAGCGGGGCGTCCCTTGGTGTTCCCACGCTCGCCGCCCTGTGTGGCGCCATGCTCGGCAAGAATACGCGCGGATCGACGATTATTGCCGGTTCTCTCGCGCTCGGCGGTTCAACCGAGCCATTGCCGAGCGCGATCCGTATTGCCGAGCTGGCAGTCGAGAAACAGGCACAAACGCTACTTCTTCCGGTTTCCGTTCGACGGCAGCTGATCGACCTCCCTGATGAAATCTGGACGAAGATTTCGATCGAGTTCTACCGCGACGCTGCCGATGCTGCCTTCAAGGCGCTGGAGGATTAGCCATTTGTGAAAAAGCCCCGAGTCGAAGCCCACACCTGCTTAGTTGGTGATGCGAATTCAATCTTTAACTACGGGCGTCGCCAAACAAGGCGTCGTCGATCAGCGTCTCGATACCCGCCCAAGCCCTGTCGAGACTCGACGCCGGGTCGAGACGCGAGTTAAAGGCCCCAACGGTCCCAGATCGGTGCCAGCATGAACGATCCCGACCCTGCATTTGTTCGCTCAAAGCTCTACTTCTGATCGAAAAATGTCTGTGTAAACCCTTATGACTTGCGTATGACCTCTTTCCTTTCGGTCGCGCGTTGCCGTGGCGTGGCCCCGATGATGTGTGGCAGCTTGAACCAGTCCGCCTTGTCTTCGCCGTTATCGACCTCGTCATTCTCCGTGTTGCCCGCCACCCGCATGATCGATCAAGCTTAGCCATGTGAGCCCTTGCCGCGTATCGCTCGCGCCCCTGAGCCTCGCGAGAGCCGGAATCATCGGGGCGGATTCGTATCGGCGCATTTATCGGGCGCGCTCCTGCCCTGTCGCCTAGTTGCGCCCTGGTATCGGGCCGGTGATATCGCCTGGTAAATCGGTGCACGAATTCGCATGGGAAAATTCCAATCGGGTTCGTTTCAAATGAATCATAAATTCTAGTTGCGAATAAGTTGCAAGTGCATCTGGATTGAATCGATATTGCCTTGAATGCGTGATGCATTTGAAGTGACTTCGCGGGAACGTGTTAGCGGCGCGTGAAGGTTAAGCGGGCGTTAATGGGCATGAGACAAGTTGAGACAATGCCTTGCCGTTTGAGACAGGTTAACACGCGCTTAAAGAGTTTGAGACAATTTGACCGTCGCTCCGGGTCCTTCCTGCGGGGATACTCGGTCGCGGGGGGCGCTGAGCCCCGGTGTTTGACAGTTTTTCGGCTGAAAATCCTTATTTTTGTCCGCTCACACCTCGAATTTTTTATTTTTTAAAGATACACACAGATACACAGGGTGTGTATATATAATTTGGATCTAAGTTATTGATATATATATAGATATTATTATATATACACAGATACACACCCCCACACCCTTTTTTGAAATCACACTCGAATCCACCCTCGAAAGCCCCCCACAGGCACCCCCTGTGTATCTGTGTATTTGTGTATATATACGCCTCAAACCTGTACGCCATAAGGGTTTGAAAGATACACACCCCGTGTATCAAGTGTGTATGTATAAAAAAAGCCCGCCGAAGCGGGCCTTTTCGAAAATGTCAGGGATTTAAACGTAGAACTGGACATTCCCTTTTTCGTCCCACCTCGTTTTCACCTTATATTCCTCTTGCAGAATACGAGAGACCTGTGCTGCGTCATGCACTGAGATAATCCGGAGCGGCAGCGACCGTCTCATCAACTCGTCCCTCGAAATTCCATCCGATCCCGCATGCCCAATCATCAACGAAAGTGCTTCCGCGATTTCTCTCAGATCGTCGATATGAACCCCGTCCTCAGTGACCTCCTGATCAGCCTTCACATAGTAGAGCCATGTGCCGATTGATTGGATAAATTTCACCTGGACTCCATAATCACGTTGAAGTCGGGCGATGACCACCTCCCGATCATCTCTACTGAGCTTGCGGAATGACGCGCATCGCGCAGCCAAACCTCTCTTATATATACCATCTTCACCTTCCAGCTTGATCACCTTTAGGCATTCCCTACCAGCCTCATCCAGGGCGCGGTCATGCTCGGCGGCTTCATTCACTTCTGGGCTGAAAAAGGCTTTCCGGACCTCCTCAAGAATCTCAGACGCGTCGATTTTCAACGTGATCTCACTCATCACTCTCTCCTTTTGCTATGTAAATGGCTGTTGACCGTCCGCGCTTTGATTTACTCTGGACCCTCCTGACTCCGTGGACGCGCAGAAGCCGGTCGATGACCTCCTCGCGATCCCGACTTTCGAGGTTGGCGAAGGGGCGACACCTATTCAGCAACACGCCTTCGCTAACCCCCTTCGGGCCGAAGCTGGCGATCTTCTTTGCTACAGTCTCGGCAATGGGATCGAGGCGATGCCTACCGACCTGCGTTACGAACTGCTGTGCGAAGCGGTCATCGCAGTGCTCGACGAAATCGCTCGCCCATTTGATGTGGTTCAGTCCGATTCTGCTGCGCCTGTCGCTGAGCGCAATGAAGAGGGACAGGCGCATGGCCTTCTCGCGCGTTCGCCCCCAAAGCCCTTGGAAGCCGCTGCCGTCGCGCTTCATCCTTCGCATTTTGCGGGTGTAGCGCTCATCGATCATGTCGAGGTAATCCGACGCCTCTTTCGTGAACGGGATCACCTCGGGCTCAGGCGGATTCTTCGGGTCCATCAAGTCTCCGATGGTGCCAATCTCGTCTTCCCCCTCGGCATAGGCGCTGAAATGCTCTCTGATCCATGCGGAAACGGACTTCGGCACCTCCTGGGGGAGAGCGTTATTTTTCTTCACGTAGTCGATATCACTCTGCATGAAGATGAAGCGGTTGAGGAATCCGTCATTTACATCCTCAGCACCGAGGCTTTTGTATAGAACCTCCGGCGTGGTGAGGCCGAAATAGGTAAGCGCGGGTCTTACGACATATCGACCTTCGGTGGCCTCGATCTGTTCCGGCGTCTTATGCATCGTTGAGTAAGATTTTGGGGCCATCCGCCCATCAGCACGTCCGAAAATCTCCATAAGGGTAGATTGCTCGTCGGCTTTATTACTGTCCCCGCTTTTGCGTGAACTCATGAGGTAGCGACCGAACTCGTCGGTGATGGTGATGTGCTTCGGCTTCCGCAAAAGGGCCGAGATCACGCCTGCGTTTGACGTATAGGATGAGTAGCCGATGAGTTCCTCGGCCCCGCCCGCGACCAGCGCCTCCTCGATCGTCTTCTTGATGTGTTCCTTACCGGCAGCCGTCTCCGCGATGGCGGCGAAGAATGCGCTGCTGTAATTGTCCCTATCAGTGACGAAGCCGCGACCGCAGACGACGGAGCCGAGCGCCAGGGCGGCGAGAACGGCCAATTGCGGCTGTGGAACCTTCGCCGTCGCCATGTAGTAGTCCACGAAATCGCCCAACACGCCGGGCGGCTTCCACAAGTGCTTCGGAAGCCTGATGAGGTGTTTGAGGGATTCGAAGTCGATGGGGTCGTCGTCGCCCTCGACCGGCTCAACCTCCTCATCCGGCAAGTCCTCGAACTCGTCGGCGATCTCGTCGTACTGCGCCTCGTACTCGGCCTCGCGCGCCTCTTTGGCGATGGTGCGCATCGTCACGAGGCTGCGGCGGTCGGTCTTGAACGTCTTCCACTGTGCCCGGTTCTCGCGCTTGTCGTAACCGCGCCCCTGTTTCGACCACCGGTCAAAGAGCACCCACCCGTCGTCGCCGAACTCATGCTTGAGGGCCATGCCGACCCTGAGCCATGTGTCGCGGTCGTCGGCCCAGGGCTGCACCATCTCAAGCATGTGCTCGGCGTCGCCGAGGCTGAGCCCGAGAGGCTCGATCGAGCCGGTCTCGCCGCGCTCGGTATCTTCGATGCGCTCCTCGATCTGATCGGCGTCGATCTCGGGCAGATGGCGCTCGTCGAACTCTTCCTTCCACCGGTATCTCTTGGCCGTGTCCGGATGGATCGACGGCGGAAGCGCAACCTGCTTGCCGGTGCCGAATAGCTCGACCTCGGCGCACCTCACCGACTTCCCATCGACCTTCTTCGCTTCGTCGCTGCGCCAGAGCTTTTTGCTGTGGAGAGGTCGGTCACAGAGGAAATAGAAGTGGCGCGACTTGCCGCCGCTGCCGCTGATGACGGTCGGAAATTCCGAGACGTTGAGACCCGTGATGTGCTCGATGGCGTCGATTGCGTCGTCGAGGTAGAGGTCGTCGCGGATATCCATGTCGATGACGTGGAGGTAGAGCCCATCCACCTTCGACGGCTTGCCCAGGCGCACGCCGACGTTCATCCCTTCGCGGTATTTCCGCTTGAGATCGGCGTAGCTGAGGGTCGGTAGATTGGTCCAATCGGCCTCGACCGGGCGCTTTGTCCGCTCACGCAACCAGAGAAGTGAGAATCCCGCTTCTACGAGCGGCTTTATGTCTTTCAGCACCGCATCACCCGTTCTGTCCCCCGAGAATCACAGAACGATTCGTCAGTCTTTCATGACGAAAGGGATGAGGTCTTCCAGCGTAATCAGCGATCCGCTGAGGCGAGTGAGCGGAACAGCCTGCTTCTGAGGAAGGAAATCTTCCCTGACCCAATTGTAGAAACCCTGTGGCGCGATCCTAAAATCGTTGCACAGTCGCGTGACCTTCAGTGTATACGGCGTATTTACGTGCCGATATTCAGGCAGCTTCTCGTAGAGAAGGGCAAAAAGCTTGGATTCCTTGTTGATTCTCTTGTGCCTCTTCCCAAGGCCGGTGCGGTTCGATGTCATTGGCTTCCCAATCAATCAATTGCCCACTTCATGTTTAAATATCACTTATAAAGTGATTTATGGAAAGAGTCGCCTCCAAACTCCAGATAATCAACAGGTTGATTGAATCGCACTCTTTAAGGCCTTAAAGTTCTATAATTCCTACATAATTTACCGCGTGGACTGCTCTTCAGTCGCGCCTGAGAGTGCAGTCGCATGCACGCCTAAAAATCCGTTTCACAAGTTAAACTTGACTTTCATAATTTGATGCGCGATTGAATCGATGATCGAACCCGGTCAAAAGGATCGACAATGAGTCCCATCAATGCACCCGACCACGAGTTTTCACACCGTATGAAAGTGGCCCTCGAAGGCAACCCGAGAATCCCCGAGAAAAACAAGGGCATGTTCAGTTGGGTGAGGAACGAACTCCGTGAAAAACATGGGATCGAGGTCACCCTAGAGACCGTGAGAAAATGGTATGCAGGGACCATACGACCACGAGCGAAAAAACTTGAGGCGCTTGCAGAGATATTGAGTGCCGACACCGCATGGCTCGCCCATGGTAGCACGATCATGCAGGACACCCTCGACACCGCGAGGCACCGCGCCTCGTCACACGGAGCCATCAATGTGGTTGCCGGTCTCCTGCAGATCGAAGGGGTGAGTATCGCCTTCCCGGAGGACGAGAATGAAGCGCAGCGAAGCCATTTCTTTGGAATCCACCAGGGGCGCCATAGTGGGGTTTTCGTATCCCACGGCCAGAAAAGGGCCGGGGCCTACCGTTTCGAGTTCCCGAGCGTTGGGGAAAAGGTGAAGCTCGTTTTCACCATAATCGATGAGGAAGATGAGTTTCGCATGTTCATTCCTGCTGAAGCCGATATCAGGGAGGATGCGAATTATCGAGGCGGCTTCTACACAATTTCGGCGATGCTCAAGGGCCATGAGATGCTGATGAACGACAAACTCCTGCTGCAGCTTGCCAAAAAGGCGTCCCTTATTTTTAAGGAACCGGTACCTCAAATGAACAACGAGCGCCGTGATACGCGGTGAGACAACCTGAGACAGATTGAGACATCAAACCGTTGCTCAGTAAAGATTCGTGAGACAGGGTGCGACAGGGTGATACGCGATGACACAGGGCTTTCCCTCCCCGCTGGGGAGGAAGGCCAGGACGCGCGCTCCATGAAGGGCGATTTCCCTGCCCAGCAAACCATGGATGGAACATGCCCACCATCCGCCGCGCGACACATCCGCGCGGCGGCGGGGCGTTGCCTCACCAGCTCCCGGTATTCTCCATCGAGGCCCAGGGTTCCTGCGAGGGCAGCGGCTCGCCGCGTTGCAGGAGTTCGATCGAGATCCCGTCCGGCGACTTGACGAAGGCCATGAAGCCGTCGCGCGGCGGGCGGTTGATGGTGACGCCTTGGTCCATCAGCTTCTGGCAGGTGGCGTAGATATCGTCGACGCGATAGGCGAGATGGCCGAAATTGCGCCCGCCACCATATTCATGCTCGTCCCAGTTATAGGTGAGTTCAAGCAGCGGCGCGCGCGTCTCCTGGGCGCGTTCGATATCCTTGTCGGCGGCAAGGAAGATCAGAGTGAAGCGCCCCTTCTCGTTCTCGACGCGACGCATTTCCGTCATGCCCAGCTTGTTGCAGAAGAAATCGAGCGCCTTGTCGACATCGCCGACGCGGATCATCGTGTGCAGGTATTCCATGGCCATCCTCCCTTTCGAAACCTTCCCGGATATGGGGTGTTGTCGGCGAGCCTGTCAAACCGGCGCGACGGGATGAGTGGCCAATACCGCCTCGGCAGATCGCCGCGCGTTCAGGCCCTGCCCGCGCTGTCAAGGAACGCGCGGCGCTCGCTGAGAGTTGCAAGAAAGTCGTCGATCACGACGGGGCGGCCAAAGAAATACCCCTGATAGGCTTCGCAGCCACCTTCGAGCAGACGCGTCAACTGGCCTGCGGTCTCGACACCCTCGGCGATGACGGCGAGATCGAGGGCCTTGCCCATCCGGATGATGGTCTCGACAATCGTGGCAGCGCGCTCGCTCTCCAATATGTCGGCAACAAAGGCCTGATCGACCTTGATCTCGTCGAAGGGCAGCCGCTTCAGATAGGTCAACGAGGAATAACCGGTCCCGAAATCATCAAGCGAGAAACGGAAACCTTTCTCACGCAGGGACTGCATGCGTCCGATCGCAAAGTCCATATCGTCGAGGAACAGGCTCTCCGTCAGTTCGAGCTTGAGGCAGGCAGGGTCGACGCCGTGATATTTTGCCGCGAGTTCCATCAGGATCGCAAAATCCGGCTCCCGGAATTGCCGGGTGCTGATATTGATGGCCATGGTGAAGCCGGCATCGCCGGATTCGGCCTGTATCCGGGCAAGTTGTTCGCAAGCCATTTCCACGACCCGGCGTCCGATCGGGACGATCAGACCGGTCTCCTCCGCCACCGGGATGAAATCCGCAGGGGAGACGAAGCCGCGCTCCGGATGACGCCAGCGCACCAGCGCCTCGGCGCCGGTAATCGCACCGACGCGGTCGACCTGTGGCTGGAGATGCAGGAAGAAGGCGTCTTCCTCGAGGGCCATGCGCAGATCCGCCTCCAGACCGGCCCGGCGCATCACCGATTGCTCCATCTCCATGGTAAAGAAGCGGATATTGTCGCGCCCGCTCGCCTTGGCCTCGTACATGGCGAGATCGGCATGACGCAGCAGCGTCTCCACGTCACCTGTCTCGGAGCCGAAGACACGGATACCGATACTGGGGGAAACGTAGTGATTATGGCCCGCGAGATCATAGGAGCCGTTGAGGCCGGTGCGCAGCCGTTCCGCAACCTGGCCGGCCTGAATGCCGGCCTCGCGCAGATCCGGCGACAGGTTGCGCAGGATGACCACGAACTCGTCACCGCCGAGCCGCGCGACGAGATCGCCGTCACCGACGCGGCTGCGCAGGCGCTCGGCGACCGCCACCAGCAGGCTGTCTCCCTTGTCGTGCCCGAACGTGTCGTTGAGTGTCTTGAAATTGTCGAGGTCGAGAAAGAGCAAAGCCGCATAACGCCCGGAAGCGGCCGTCTCGGTCAGCGCCTCAGCCAGCCTGTGCATCAGCTGCGGTCGGTTGGGCAGATTGGTCAGGGCATCGAAGAAGGCCAGCCGCTCGACCTCTTCCAGGGCGGCATGGCGCTCGGTGATGTCGACCATGGTACCGAAGACGCCCGTCATCACACCATGCATGTCATGCTCGGCCTCGCAATAGATCTCCACGCGACGCGACTCGCCGACGCGATGCGAACAGCGCGCCTCCCAACGCAATTCGCCGACGCCGCCGGCGAAGAGGCGGGCGATGCGCTTGCGGAATGCCTCGCTGTCGCGCGCATCCATGAAACCGTCGAGATTGGCACCGAGCGCGTCTTCGGCGGGAATGCCGAGCAGATTCTCGAATGCATCGTTCAGGAAAATCAGTTTGCCCTGCTTATCGGTGCGAAAGATCACTTCACGCACGCGGTTCACCACGTCACGATAGCGTTTTTCGCCGTCACGCAAGGCCGTATCCGCACGTCGGCGCGCCATGGCACTGGCGAGAATATCGGCAAAGACCCGCAACAGATGACTCTCCAGCGCGCTCCACTCCCGCAACGCCACAACGGCATCGAATCCAACGAATCCGATCAGCGTCTCGTCTTCGATGACCGGCATGAGAATGACCGAGCGGATGTCCTGCGCTTCGAACAGCTTGCGCTCCTCGCTCCAGCTCGCCGGCAGGCTGGCGACATCGTTCACGATCACGGTTTCATGATTGGCGAGATGACGGAAGACCGAGGTGATGCCGGAGACGGGGAAATCCTGCAGCATGTCGATCTGCGGTGTGATCCCCTGTGCCACCCATTCATGGGTATTGGTCATGGTCTTCGACTCGGCGTCGAAGACGAAGAGATAGCTGCGGTCGGCACCACAGAACCGGCCGATGCGCTGGAGCGCGAGGGTGACCAGATTGTCCCAGTCAGCGTCGCGCATGTTGACGAATTGCGTCGACAGCGCCGTCAGAAGCCGCATGAAGGCCTCGCGGTGCTCCAGCCGGATCTGCGCGCGCCGCGCCTGCGTCGTCTCGCGGGCGACGCCGATCACGCCCAGCGCCTCTCCGGCCGCATCGCGCAAAGGCGACAGACGCAGATCGTACCAGAGCTCCTCGCCCTCGCAGTCGACGGGGAAGTCGATGGTTGTCGCAATGCCGCATTCACGCACGCGCACCATGCATTCGTCGATCAGGCCGATCAGCGCCGACGGGAGGGATGAATCGGGAAGCCTGCGCCCGAGCAGGCCGGCGGGATCGAAGACCCGCCGCTGCGTCTCCGGCACGAAAACTTCGCTGAAACGCGCATCGCGATCGAGAACGAGCACGACATCGTCGATGCTGGAGAGCAAGGCCCGGAAGCGCGCCTGGCTCGCATGCAGGGCCACGGCGCGCTCACGCAACACGCGTTCCGTCTGCGCGCGACGCCCTCCCACGAAGAAGCTGACGAGGGTCAGCCCAAGCGTCAGCGGCAACCCCGCAGCCAGGGCAGGCACGGCGGAGTCGACGAAGGCGGGAGTCTCGTGCTCCGGCGCTTGCAGGCCGAGCAGGAGCATTCCATCACCGGCAAAGACGGGCACGAAACGGCAGATATCGTCCGCCCCGCAGCGTTCTGAGCCATTGGCTGCCGCATCCGGATCGAAACCCGGGAACACGCCGACAGGTGGATCCCGGCCATCCTCACCGGCAAGCCTGATCCCGAGCGACACGACCGTCCCGCGCGCAACGGCCGAACCGAGCACATCATCGAGAAGATAGGCATGCAGCAGATCATGCGCGAGCCGCGATTGCGCTTCGGACGTCCTCGGATCGGCATGCGGCAGCGTGGATACCGTACGCGCCAGCGCGGTATTCACCTGCTGGCCCAGATGATGCGCGGTTCTCATGAAATCGCGATGCGCGCGGTCGATCCGCGCGTCGTGAATGGCGAGGGCGATGATCAGCATCGTGATACAGCCGAACACGACGAAATAGACGGCCTCGGCGGCGCGCAGCATCCGTGAGTTTCGCGCGCCGCTGCCCCAGCGATAATGGAAGACCACACTCCCCATCATCAGCAGGACGATGAGCGGCACGAACAGGCTGATCGCGTCATGACGCGCCATGTCACGCACGGCGACGAGTTGCACCAGCGGTATCACCCCATGCAACACGACATGGCCGCTCTCCAGCCGCCGCACGGATGCGACAAGCGCACCATCCGCCGTGATCACAGCATCGGACCTCGCGCCCGCCTCGGCCTGCGGATCGATCTGCAGATCGACCAGGCCGCGTGGATCGGTCCCGATCAGAAACGACGCACCCTCATCGGGAATGAACGCGATACCGGATACCGGATAATCGGGGAGGGTCGCGAGTTTCGCGACCAGCCGCGCGACGCGGTCTCTCGCCGCAGCGCCGGGGGCATTGCCGTCAAAAGAAGCTTCCAGCAGGCGGGGATCGAAGGTATCCGCGATGGCCTCGATGGCGAAGCGTGTTTCGGCCTGAAGGTTGCGCTCCGCCACATCCGCACGCCAGGCCATCGCCGCGAGCATGCAGGCAATCAATACGGCCCCACCGATAACGGCGAAGGCCGCGCGCAAAAGTGACGGTTTGGCTTGCCTGATCATGGTTCCGCCGGTCGACTGCATACGCGGACCGTAGGGGAAACATGTAAAAGGATTCGCAATCACATCAATTCAAATCAGCTTTTCTCATAATTTTCTCGGTTGCCTCCGGGCTTTTTTCCTGCGCTGACGAACAGTCCCGCCGCTGCATCCGCGCGACTGTTCAATCGAGCTGATCATGCAGATACCCGGCAATCGCGGGCATGCCTTGAATCCCGATAGCGTTGGCCCTGATCACCTTTTCCAGAAGCGGATTCAGCGGGGTGTCGAAATCGGGATCGATGCGAAACTTCTCCACGACGGGCGCCGGCGGGCGGCGTGGCGCGCGGATCGAGCCCGCCCCTGTCCGTGAGCCTTTCCGTGAAGGGCGTGCCCCTTTCTTCAAAGGCGACGCGCTGGGGCACGATCCACGCGTCATTGTCGTGAAGCACGTGAATGCGCGGGCTCGCGGTTTCGGGAGCCGGGATGATCTGCATCTCGCAAAGTCTCCTCCTCACAAATACGTTTAAACCAAGGTGTTTAGAAATAATTACAACATAAAACCGTAATTCCGCAACGTAACACGGAACGCGTTGCATTTTGGAGCTGATTGCGGCAATCAGGGAGAATGAAATCGCACGCTTGCAAGAAAGACCAGCCGGGTTTCGCGCGGGAGAGGCAGCCGCGATGACGCGCCACGCCACCGTTTCTTCCGCGACGCCCGACGATGCGATGGGCCTGCCGCGACCGCAGCGCATCGTCGTCCTGCTCGCGCTCGCCGCCCTGATCGGCATGACCGCCCATGTCTTCACCGATGCCGGCTGGCGGCTGGCCGCGCTCTGGCTGATCGGCGCCGGGCTCGGCTTTGCGCTCTATCACGCCGCTTTCGGCTTCACCGGCGCCTATCGCGTGATGATCACGCGTGGCAAGAGCGCCTCGGTGCGCGCGCAGATGCTGATGCTGGCTGTCGCCGTCGTGATCTTCTTTCCCGCGATCGAGGCCGGCTCCGTCTTCGGCAATCCGGTACGCGGCTTCGTCTTTCCCGCCGGGTGGGAAGTCGCGCTTGGCGCGTTTCTCTTCGGGATCGGCATGCAACTGGGCGGCGGCTGCGCCTCGGGCACGCTCTACACCTCCGGCGGCGGCGATACGCGCAGCCTGATCACCCTGACCTTCTTCATCATCGGCATGACCATCGGCGCCTGGGACATGGAGCGCTGGCAGGATCTGCCGGCCCTGCCCCCGATTTCGCTGCCTGAGACCCTCGGCCTCTGGCCGGCGCTGACGCTCCAGCTCGCGCTCTTCGTCGCCATCGCCTGGCTGCTGGCGCGGCGCGAACGCCGGCTGCACGGCCATGTCGAGCCGATCTTCACGCGTCACCCGCGCCACTTCCTGACAGGCCCATGGCCCTTCGCCTGGGCGGCTTTGGCGCTGGCGCTCCTCAATGCGGCGACGCTGGTCGTTGCGGGCAGGCCCTGGGCGATCACCCAGTCCTTCGCGCATTGGGGCTCGCTGGTGGTGGACCATCTGCGCATCGATGATCCCTTCTTCTGGGCCTATTGGAGCGACCCCACACGCGTCGATCTGCTGCACCGCCCGCTGGACCGCGATGCGATGACGCTGATGAACGTCTCGCTCATTCTCGGCGCCTTCCTCGCCGCCGGTTTTGCGGGACGCTTCCGGCCCGGCTGGCGGATCGGCCTGCGCCCGCTGGCGGCGGCGATCATCGGCGGCCTCCTGCTCGGCTACGGTGCACGCATGGCGCTGGGCTGCAATATCAGCGCCTTCTTCTCCGGCGTCGCCTCGGGGAGCCTGCATGGCTGGATCTGGATCATCGCGGCCCTGCCCGGAACATGGCTCGGCACCTCTGTGCGCCCCCTCTTCGCCCTTGATCCGAAGAGCAGTGAGGCGAGCCATAAACACATAAATTAATGTAAAAATAAATATTCAAACGGCTGTTGATGTATTTTTATGCCTGCGTTAATCTGACGGTGTAATTTGATTGGTTCCACGGAATTGGGGAAGTCGATGTCTTTCTTGTCACAGGCCCTGCGGGGCGGCGCGCTGGCGCTGGTACTGGGGGCGGTTGCACCAATCGGCGCGGCGCAGGCCGAGGAAATCCGCACACCGATGATCGCGCAGGGCTGCGCCGGTTGCCACGGCCAGTCCGGTGTCGGCACGGGCTCCGTGCCGCAGATCGCGGGCTATGGTCGCGATGCCTTCATCACGACATGGGAATCATTCCGCAAGGACGAGCGCCCTGCGACCATCATGAACCGCATCGCACCCGGCTATACCGACGACGAAGTCGCCGCACTCGCCGATTATTTCTCGCAGCTGCGCTGAGGGTTTTGCCATGAACGGATTTTCGAACGGATTTTCGCCCAAACTCACGCGCCGTCACTTCGGCGCCCTCCTTGCCGGCAGCGCCTTCACCCTTGCCGCCCCCGCGATCCTGCGCGCAGATTCCGGCCCGCGCCTCGTGGTGATCGGCGGCGGTTTCGGTGGCGCCAGCGCCGCCCGGTTCGCGCGGATCAGCTATCCGGACGTGAACGTCACGCTGATCGAGCCCTATGACAGCTTCGTCACCTGCCCCTATGGCAATCTGATCCTGGGCGGCAAGCGCGCGCTGCCGCAGATCACCCACAGCTATGACGGCCTGCGCGCGCGCGGCGTCGATGTGGTGCAGAACCGGGCCAGGGATATCGATCCGGTCGCGAAGCGGGTCACGCTGGCTGACGATACCCGGATCGCCTATGACAAGCTCATCGTCTCGCCGGGCATCGCCCTGCGCCGGGATGCGATCGAGGGCTATGACGAGGCCGCATCCGAGATCTTCCCGCATGCCTGGATGGGCGGTGACGGCAGCCAGATCAGCATTCTGCGCCGCCAGCTCGAGGCGCTGCCCGAAGGCGGCGTCGTGGGTCTGGCGATTCCGCCCAATCCGTTCCGCTGCCCGCCCGGCCCCTATGAGCGCATCTCGATGATCGCGCATCATCTCAAGCAGCATAATCCGCGCGCCAAGATCCTCGCCTTCGACGCCAAGGACGGCTTTTCCAAGCAGGGCCTGTTCCAGGACGGCTGGGCCGAGCTCTACGGCGACATGATCGAGTGGATTCCCGCCAGCCAGGACGGCACCATCACCGCCGTCGATCCGCAGGAAAGGGTCTTCATCAGCGAGTTCGGCGAGCGCCACAAGGTGGATGTCGGCAATGTCATCCCGCCGCAATATGCCGCCGCCATCGCCCGCGATACGGGCCTTGCCGATGACAGCGGCTGGGTGCCGGTCGATCCGCTGACCTTCGCCGCCGAAGCCGCGCCGGACATTCACGTGATCGGGGACGCCAATATCGGATCGCCGATGCCGAAATCCGGCTATGTGGCCAATTCCACCTCGAAGCAGGCCGTCGCCGCAGCGATCGCCGATCTGCGCGGCGAAGCGGCGCCCGCGGATCCGGTCTATTTCAATACCTGCTATAGTCATCTTGGCGATGATTACGCCGTTTCGGTTGCGGCGATCTTCCGCAAGGATGGCGAAGGCGGTATAATGGCAACTCCGGATTCGGGTGGCCTCTCGCCGCGCGGGCCGCTCTCGGAGCTGGCCTATAACCGCCGTCGCGAGGCCGAATATGCCGATGCCTGGTATGACAGCATCACGACGGACATGTTCTCGTAAGGAGGACTTTGCATGACGATCCATCGCCGCGCATTTCTGAGCGCTTCCGCCGCCCTTGTCGCCCTGACGATCAGCCCCAGGCCGTTCGCCTGGGCCGATCTCGATGACGAGGTCGCAGCAGCGATCCGCGCGGCGATCAATGGACGCGACGTGACCGAGGGCGGCATCGAACTCGACCTTCCCGAGATCGCGGCGAACGGTGCCTCGGTGCCGCTCGGCGTGATCGTGGAAAGCCCGATGACGGCGGATGACCATGTGCGCGCCATCCATGTCTTCGCCACGCGCAACCCCGCCCCCGGGATCGGCGTCTTCCATCTGAGCCCCGCCAACGGGCGCGCGGAGGTTACGACACGCATCCGTCTGGCCGACGACCAGGAAGTCATCGTTCTGGCCGAATTGTCAGACGGCACGCTGCTGCGGCAGAGCGCCTTCGTCGAGGTTTCCGTCGGCGGCTGCACCACCTGAGCCAGCGAGAGAAGGAAGAGCCATGTCACGCCCCCGCGTCCGCCTGCCCGGTTCCGCCTCCGCCGGTGAGGTAATCGAGATCCGCACGCTGATCGATCACCCGATGATCACCGGCCTCTCCTCCCCCGAGCCGCGCGACATGCTCGAGCGGCTGGAAGTGCGCATGAATGGCGAGCCGGTTTTCACCTATCATTTCGACAATGGCAGTTCCGCCAACCCGTACCACGTCTTCTTCGTGCGCATCGAAGAGACGAGCGATTTCAGCTTCGTCTGGACGCATGAGGATGGCGATGAGTTCACCTTCGAGGGGCAGGTGAGCGTGGGGTGATGCGGCAAGCCCTCGCCGTGAAGGTTGCTCCGTGTAGGCCTGCAATCACCATGCGGACCGGAGGAATTCTCTGAAAACCGCTCTTTCGAAGCAGCAAGCTTGAAGCAGTCGCCTGTTTACGCTCACATGCGGCAATGAAGCTCTTTGCCAACAGACCCATCGCGATTCGGCTGGCGGTCTCGGCGCTGTTCTGGAGTTTCACGATCCTGCTGGTGGCCGGGGTGATCCTCGTGGCACTGTATCGTGAGACCACCGAACAGACCTTCGACCGGCGGCTTCTCGTCTATGTCAGCGCGCTCTCGGCGGATATCGCGGCGGGTGACGAGTCGCGCGGGGCGCAGGCGGCGGGGGATCCGTTTTTCGATCTGCCGCTCTCGGGCTGGTACTGGCAGATCGCACAGCCCGGCGCCGCCTTGCGTGATATCCGCACCTCGCTCTCGCTCGTCGGCGCGACCCTGCCCGCCCTGGATGCGCAGGCCGAGGCGGATCCCGAGAGCGGAATCCGGCGCGGTTATGCCGAGGGTCCCGACGAGCGCGCTTTGCGCCTGATCGAGCGCGATATCCGTGTCGGCGAGGACACGCATTACATCATCAGCGTCGCCGGCCCCTCCGACGAGATCGATTCGGATGTGCGTGGCTTCACGCTTGCAATCAGCCTCACCTTCGCTGCACTTGGCCTGGCGCTCGCCCTGTCGACCCTGCTGCAGATCCGCTTCGGCCTCTCACCCCTGCAGCGCCTGCGCGCGGCGCTGATCAGCGTGCGGCGCGGCGAGGCTGAGCGGATCGCCGGCGATTATCCGCGCGACATTGCGCCGCTGGCCGGCGAGATCAATCTGCTGATCGAGAGCAATCGCGACATTCTGGAGCGCGCCCGCACCCAGCTCGGCAATCTTGCCCATGCGCTGAAGACACCGTTGACGGTGCTCGTCAACGAGGCCCAGGGGCGTGACGATACCCTCGCTCGCACCGTCGGGGAGCAGGCGCGGATCATGCGCGATCAGGTGACCTATCATCTCGACCGCGCCCGCGCCGCCGCGCTTGCCGGTACGCTCGGGTCGATCACCCCGGTCAAGCCGGTGGCGGAGGCGCTCGCGCGCACCTTTGCACGCATCTATCGCGACAAGGATATCGCGTTCGATTTCAACGGGCTGGAGGCCGCGCAGTTTCGCGGCGAGAAGCAGGATCTCGAGGAGATGCTTGGCAATCTGCTCGACAACGCCTGCAAATGGGCCGAATCCCGCGTCTCCCTGCATGCGCGTGCCGGTGGCGACGACGAAGCGCCGCGGCTCATCCTGATCATCACCGATGACGGCCCCGGCGTCCCCGATCCGGCGGCGCGGGCGCAGATGCTGCAACGCGGCCAGCGCCTCGACGAATCCAAGCCCGGTTCGGGTCTCGGCCTGTCGATCGTCGCCGATCTCGTCGCGCTCTATCGCGGGCGCCTGCGCCTGGAAAACGCCGCAAAGGGCGGGCTGGAAATAATCCTGGAGCTTCCCGGAAACAGCAGCTGAGGCCGCGGGTCATTCAGCCGCCATTCAGGCGCGATCAGCTTGATGAGCCGGGTTGGTATCTCAGCGCTCTGCCCGGCCATGCATGCCGGATTGCACGCTGTGGCATTTTTGGAAAGATCGCATCATCGCATTCGTCAGCGGCCAACCGACTGACGGCGTGATGCCGTTGGGAGAATTGAAAATGCGTTTCGGTAAAGCAGCCGCTGGTGCGGCACTCATCGGTATCGCGGCACTCGGCGCCTGCGCGCCACAGGGCATGGGGCCGCGTCAGGAAGTCGGCATCGTCTCCGGCGCGCTGATCGGGGGCACGGCCGGCAACCTGATCGGGCGCGGTGACGCAGCCTCGACGCTTGCCGGCGCGCTGCTCGGTGGCATCATCGGCGGCAGCATCGGTGCGGATCTCGACCAGCAAGAGCAGCGTCTCGCCGCACGTGCCGAGTTTCAGGCGCTCGATACGGGCCGCCCGATGACCTGGCAGGGTGATCGCCGCGATGTCCGCGGCGAGGTGATACCCGGCCCACGCTTCTCGGAAGGCCGTCAGTTCTGCCGCGAATATACGCACACGATCTATATCGGCGGTCGCCCGCAAGAGGGTTACGGCACGGCCTGCCGCCAGCCTGACGGTTCCTGGCGCATCGTCAGCTGAGGCGGCGTCAGCGGAAGGCGCATCAGCGCGCCTTCCGCTGATCGGCAATGCGGCCCGATACAGACGCAGCGCCTGCGCGCTCACGCGATCACGGGCAGAGCCTTCGCGCGATAGCTATGCGTGATGCGGCGGTCGCGCTCAGGGTCATGCATTTCCATGCGGAACTGGCTGGCCGGGCGCACGCCGCCCCTGGCACCGAACGTCCCACACATCATCGCAGTGCCCGGCGCGAGCCGCTCGCCCTGCGCGAAGGGCGATGTCGCCATCAGCTCGGCGAGCGGGCGGATCGCCGCGAGTGTACCCTGCTGGTAGAGCTGCCATTCGGCATCGTCAGCGTCGCGGATCCAGGAGGTCAGGACGAGATCATCCAGGCGATCACGCAGATCATCGAAACGCCAGAGCTGCCGTGCAACGGGTTTGGCGCAGGCCTGCTTCGAGAAGGCGACGGAGACGCTCTCCAGCTTGCGGTCGGTATGATCGGAGCCGAGCCCGAGCCAGAGGGCTTCACCATCATCGATGATCAGCGGCTCGATTTCGCCGGAGGCCTCACCACCGAGAAATTCGACATCCTGCGCCTGCGTCAGCAGTTGCGCCGAAAGGCGATAGAATAACGGGACCCGCGAGGGTGCCGGTACGCCGAGCGCGGCGAGCTCCGCGATATGGTGATCCACCGCCGCACGGTCCCGCGCGGTCCAGCCGGCCACGACGAGATTGTCGATGGCGATCGTCTTCGTACCGGTTTCGTCGGTATCGCATTGCAGGGTGACGCTCACGGTGCCTCCAGAGGTTTTTTTGAGAGTTTTTCTTGCTTGATACGAGACGGGGCGCGCTTGCCGCACGCCCCGTCGCATTCGACACTTCCATCAGCCGATCGCCTATAATCCCGGCAGGAACAGGGCGAGCTGCGGAAACAGGATCAGCGCCAGGATCATGATGAACATCCCCACCACATAGGGGAAGGCGCCGATCATCACATCCGAGAAGCGCCCCTTCGCCCGCGCCGCCTGCACAACGTAGAGGTTGAGCCCCACCGGCGGCGTGATCAGCGCCATCTCGACGAGCACGATCACCAGGATACCGAACCAGATCGGGTCGAAGCCGAGCCCGACCACGACCGGCACCACGATCGGGATCGTCGCGATCATCAGCGCCATGGTCTCGATGAAGAAGCCGAGCACGATGTAGAGCGCGATGATGACGAACAGGGTCTGGTACGGCCCGAGACCGAGATTGTCGAGCAGGGCCGACAGCTCGCGCCCGAGACCGGCTGCGCCGAGAGTGTAATTCAGGAAATAGGCACCAACGATAACAAACATCACCATGGCCGTGGTGCGCACGGTGCCGATCAGGGAATCGATGATCACCTTCAGCGTGAGCCCGCGATTGGCGGCGGCGATCAGCGCGGCCATGGCGACACCGATCGCAGCCGATTCCGTTGGCGTGGCCCAGCCGGCATAGATCGAACCGATCACCACACCGAAAAGCGCGAGCAACGGCACCAGATGCTTGAGCCCGGAGAACCGTTCTCCCCATGAAGCACTGCGGCTCGGCCCGCCGAGTGAGGGATACAGCTTGCACAGGATCGCGGTGATCACCATGAAGCCGACCGCAAGCAGCAGCCCCGGGATCAGGCCCGCGAGGAAGAGGCGCGGGATCGAGGTTTCGGTGAGGAAGCCGTAGATGATCAGGTTGATCGAAGGTGGGATCATGATCCCCAGCGTTCCTCCGGCGGCGATCGCACCGGCAAACAGACGCTGATCGTAGCCAAGTTTCTCGGCCTGCGGCATCGCCACGGTCGCCACCGTCGCGGCCGTCGCGACCGATGAGCCAGAGGTGGCGGAGAACATCGTCGCAGTGCCGATATTGGCGTGGATCAGGCCGCCAGGCAGCCAGGAGAACCAGGAATCGAGCGCGCGGTAGGTGCGCTCTGCGATACCGGCGCGAACGAGAAACTCGCCGAGCAGCACAAAGAACGGGATCGCGATCAGGAGACCGCTGTCCGAGGAGGACCAGACCCGCTCGCCGAGTCCACGGATCAGCGGGAACGGCGAGTAGAAGTAGTCGACCCCGAAGCCAAGCAGGAAGAGCACGACGCCCACCGGCAGGGAGAGGGCAAGCAGCCCCAGAAGCGCACCACCGACGGAAAAAATCATACCTCTTCCTCCACTTCGGAGCCGATACCACCGACGGACTGGACCGTATCGAAACGCTGCATCAGCATCAGGGCGATGATACAGATGCTCACCATTGCGGCCACGACAGTGAGCCAGGCCCACCCGGCCAACCAGATCGATTGGGGAATCCACAAAGGTGTTTCCAGCGGCGTATTGGCGCGCGAACCCGTCTCCCAGGAACGATGGAAGACCCGCCAGCCATAGGATGTGACCAGCGCCGCGACGAAGGTCAGCGAAGCAGCGGCCGCGAGATCGAAGATTGCGCGGCTCGCCGCCGGAAGCTGTCCCGTCAGCACGTCGATGCGCACATGGGCGCGCTCAACCAGCGCATAGGAGAAGCCCCAGGCGGCGACACCTGCTATCACGTATCCGGAAATCTCGTCCGACCCGCCAAGCCCCCTGTCTGCAAACTGACGCAGGAAGATGTCAACGAGGATGAAGATCACGGTCGCGAGCAGAACGACGCCGCCGATCAGGGCGATGGCGTAGTTGATCCGGCTCAGGAGGCCGAAGACACGCATCGGCCAGGATTGCGCACGTCGTTCGCTCATTGCGTCGTCTCCGCTCAGTTCGTGGAGATTTCGATATCGACCACCTGGCCGACCGTCTCGTTCCAGCGCGTCACCCATTCGTCACCGGCACGCTCGGCCCAATCGGGCAGAACGCGGGTGGTGAGGGCTTCGAGGGCGGTGGCCATGTCCTCGTCGGAAGCCTCGACCAGGATCATGCCCGCATTGTCGCCAGCGGCACATTCGCCGTCGGTGAGGCAGGCGATGTCACGCTCCAGCGCGCCCTGCGCATCGGCCCAGGCCGGCTCCTCGAACTCGGTGGTGATCGCGTTCTGGATGAAGGTCTGCGTCTCTTCCGAGAGGCTCTCCCAACGCTCCAGGTTCATCGCGGTCACGACGGGGTCCCAACCGCCCAGCGGGATCACCAGAAGATGCGTGGCGCTCTCCCACCAGCCGGCGCTGTAACCGGAACCGGCGCCGGTAATGGCGCAATCGACGACACCGCGCTCAAGCGAACCGGGGACCTCGCCGAAACCGATATTGACACCCTCGGCGCCCAAAGCTTCGAGGAACTGGGTGGTCATGCGGCCCGAACCGCGCACGCGCTTGCCTTCGAGATCGGCGAGCGAGGTGACCTCGTCGCGGCAGAAGACGATCTGCGGCGGATAGGGCGCAATCGCGAGAAGCTTTGAATCGAAGCGATCGCGCATCGAATCGGCAACCCACTCGCGCGCCGCATCCACGGTCGCTTTTGCGGTATCGGCATCCATGGCGATCAGCGGCACGTCCAGCGCCTCGAGCTCGGGCGCATCGGAGACGGTGTAATCAGCCACCGTCATGCCGACATCGAACACACCGTCACCGAGCAGGCGATACACATCATCACCACTGGAGCTGAGCTGGTTGAAGGTGGTCATGTCGACCGTGATCTGCCCGTCGGACATTTCAGGCAGCGTCTCGGTCCAGAACGGCGCCTCGAACTGCTGGTAAAGCGGCAGGCTGCTCCAGGAGCCGACGACCGACAAGGTGACCTCGTCAAGGTCGTTCGCGCTGGCGGCGCCACCGAAAGCGAAGGCGGCAATGCCGGCAAGAAGGCTCGTTTTAAGCGATCGGTTCATGTTTGAACTCCTTTTCCCCTGTGGATGCGGCTCTCAATGAGCCGCGTTGAGACCGATGGATGCTCCCTCGGCCGGCACGTCCGTAACCAGCATGTAGCCCGGTTCGTGCGTGATCGCGATGTCGGGCCCGGCATTGCGGATCGCCATTTGTGGCGTCACGCCGCAGGCCCAGAAAACAGGTATGTCGCCGGGTGCGACGACCGGCGGATCGCCGAATTCCGGATTGTCGAAATCCTTGATGCCGATCTGCGCAGGGTCACCGATATGCACCGGCGCGCCATGGGCCAGCGGCTGGCGATCGGACAGCACGATCGCGCGGATCGCATCCGCCGGCGAGAAGGCGCGCATGGATACGACGAGCGGGCCGTGAAAGGGGCCGCTCGGACGCGTCTCGATATTGGTGACATACATCGGCACGTTCCGCCCGGCCTCGATATGGCGCACCGGGATGCGGGCGCGCTGCAGCGATTCCTCGAAGGAAAACGAGCAACCGATGACGAAGGAGACGAGATCATCGCGCCAGTCGGCGGACAAGTCCTCGATACGGTTACGCTGACTGCCACCAGCGAAGACCCTGTAAAAAGGCACGTCAGTCGCAATGTCGAGATCTTCACCCAATGCAGCAATACCACGCTCACCGGGGCGCGATACACCAAGCAGAGGGCATGGTTTCGGGTTGTTGACACAAAAGCCGAGGAAATCATCGGCATAGGCCTTGGGCAAGATCGCGAGGTTACCCTGCAGATAACCGCCGGCCTGCCCGGTCGTGGGATTCGCGAAAGATTTCGCGCGGATCAGCCGGCGCAATTGCTCCGGCGATGCGATCGTCGTCATCATGTTCCCCTGCCGATATACGTTCGCGCCTAGGCAGGAACGCTTCTGCATTCTGAATTATGAAGACGAGTTTCACAAAGCCAAACGTTCGTGTCAATCGATCAAATATTGATCAAAATGATCTTAAATTCAGATCATTTGATGATATCAGCAACAGCCAGCTGTGCAGCCGTTCCGATTTCATCCATCACATTTCCTGGCTGTTCCGGCAGATGGGCAAAATCGAAGGTCAGGTCCGACATCGCGGCATCGACGGCCACCGGCACCGTGCGCAGCAACCCCTCCGCGAGATCGCGCGCCGCCATCGGTTCGGGCAGCAAGCCGATACCGAGCCCGGCCCGAGTCAGATGCAGTGTCGTCGAAAGCGACGCGCAGGCGTGCAGAAGCGGCGGCGGCAACCGCGTCATCGGCAATTTGTGCTCAAGCTCGGCATGCGGCAGCGTCCCGCGGGAAAAGGTGATGATCGGGTAGCGCGACAGCGCTTCGATATCGAGCGGCCCCTCCTCGAGCGCGTAACCGCGTGCAGCATACCAGGCCAGGGGACAACGATAGATCGGACGGCGCACAGCCATTGGCGGCACCAGCGAGGTCATCATCACGGCAATGTCGATATCGGCATCAAGCAATTTGCGCGCGAGATCCGGCGACGTGTCGACCGAAAGCTCGAGACGCATTTCGGGCAGGCTCTCAGCGAGTCGCGTCAACATTCCCGCGAGCCAGGTATGCACGATGGTCTCCGCCACGCCGATGCGGATCGTGCCGGCGAACCCACCCTGTGGTCCGAGCGCGGCAGCGATCTGGTTGCGCATCGCGACGAGGCGCTCGCCCTGCTCCAGAAACGCCCGGCCCTGCGGTGTGAGTTGCGCCCCACGCCGGCGGCGGTCGAAGATCGTCAGGCCGAGCCGCCCTTCGAGCCCGGAGACACGTGCCGATATCGCGGATTGCGTGAGATTGAGTTTGCTTGCGGCGGCGCGAAACCCTCCCCAGCGCACGATTTCGCGCACGATCTCGGCATCGCGGATATCAAACATGACACGTCACTTTCTGCCACTCGCGCGACAATCCCCGCAACGCGCCCGAGTCTCGAGGCAAGCGGCAACCCCGGTTCAGAAGATGTTCGAGCGCTCGTATTGCACCGGCCAGACAACGTGATCGGCACGCAAGCGATTCGCTGCATGCAGCGCCCAATGCGGATCATACAACAGGACCCGCCCCAGAATCACCAGATCGGCGCGCCCTCCGGCGAGAATTTCCTCAGCCTGTTCCGGTGCGGAGATCAGACCCACGGCGCCGGTGGCGATCCCCACCTCACGGCGAATCGCCTCGGCAAACGGGACCTGATAACCGGGATAAGGCCTTATCGCCTGGCGATGATCGACGCCACCGGTCGAGCAATCGATCAGATCCACATCCCCGCGCTGCGCCAGCATCCGCGACAGCGCGATCGCAGCCGGGAGATCGAGCCCGCCCTCGACCCAGTCCGTGGCCGAGATGCGCACGAAGAGCGGCAACTCGGCCGGCCATTCGCTGCGCACCGCGTCAATCACCTGATTGAGCAGCCGCGCCCGGTTTTCGAGCGAGCCACCGTGGGAATCGGTGCGGTGATTGCTCAGCGGCGAGAGGAAGGAATGGATCAGATAACCATGCGCCGCATGCACCTCGACGATCCGGAAGCCCGCCTCGCGAGAACGGCGCGCCGCATCGCGGAACTCTTCGACCACCCGGTCGATATCCGCCTGGCTCATCGCGCGCGGCGGAGGCGATTGCGGGGTCTGGGGAAGCGGTGACGGGCCGATCGCCTCCCATCCGCCATCGCCGACGGGGATGGGCTTCGTGCCTTTCCATGGCTGCGAGACGGAAGCCTTGCGCCCGGCATGCGCGAGCTGGATCATCGGCACGGCACCGAGGCTCGCCACATGCGACGCGATTCGCGCCAGCGCATCACGCTGTTCGTCGTTCCAGATACCGAGACAATGCGGCGTGATCCGCCCGATATCGCTGACATGCGTCGCCTCGATGCACAGGATACCGACACCGCCCGCAGCACGCGCGGCGATATGGCCGAAATGCCAGTCATTGGGCATCCCGTCCTGCGCGGAGTACTGGCACATCGGCGACATCATGATCCGGTTGCGTGATTCAACCGTGCGAAAACTGATCGGTCGAAACAGATAGGGGTTGCGCGCAGGGCGCTGGACACGACGGGCGTCTTCACTCATGGGCGGACTTTCCTGGCAGCGGGCGCAATCGGCGGGAAACAATGACAGATGGCTGTCATAGAGAAGCCCACGCCGCACAACCGGGTCAATGGCGGGAAGTCAGATCCCGCTTGCGCTTTTCAGCGCTCGACCCGTTCCCAGCCGCGCCCACCGAGCCGTTCCTGCGGCATGAAACGCTCTTTGTAGGCCATTTTGGGCGAGCCCTGAACCCAGTAGCCCAGATAGACGTAATCCAGACCCATCCGGGCCGCCCGCTCGATATGCTCGAGGATGAGATAGGTGCCGAGGCTGCGACGCGGCACATGGGGATCGAAAAACGAATAGACCATCGACAGGCCATCCGATAGCACATCCGAAAGACACATCCCGAGAAGCGGGCCCTCGCCGCGCCCGTTGATGCGCGAATCCGGCCCGCTGCGCCGGTATTCCACGACCATCGTATTGATATGGCTGTCCTCGATCATCATCGCGTAATCGAGCATCGACATATCCATCATCCCGCCATCGGCGTGGCGTGCTGCAAGATAGCGGCGAAACAGCGCATATTGCTCCGACGTGCCGTAGTTTCGTCGGACCTCGCCGACGAGATCGGCATTGATGCGTGTGAGCCTGCGCATATTGGCGGACGGCTTGAAATCCGCGACCGGCACACGCACGGAAACGCAGGCGCGACAGTTCTCGCAGGCCGGACGATAGGCGATCGTCTGTGAGCGGCGGAAACCACCATGGGTGAGGATATCGTTGAGCTCGCCCGCGCGATGCCCGATGAGATGCGTGAAGACCTTCCGCTCCTCGAGCCCGTCGAGATAGGGGCACGGCGTCGGCGCAGTCAGGAAGAACTGCGGTGTATCGCGCGAATGTCTGGTCACGCCGTTGCGGCTCCGGGTTCGATGTATCACGCCCTTTCAGCAAAGATAACACCGGATGGGCCATCGACAACGGGTGTTTTTGTCAGGCCCTTGCCGATTCCTGAAGACAGCATCGATTCTTTGCAGAATACCACCGCCGTCAGAGGCGCGCGCGCAGGACGATGAGATTGACGATCAGATCCCGCCCCAATCTGGCATCGCCGCGCAGAAAACCGATGACGACATCGACGAGCAGGATGAGGAAGGTGGAAGCCGCGAAATAGAACAGCAGCGCGTGGGCCGCCGCACGCAGCGGATCGATCCCTTCACCGCTCGCCGCATCGACCACGCGCAGCCCGCACAGGCGCATGCCGATCGTGCTCGCCCCCGGTCCGCCCATGGTGAGAGCGGTATAGAGGACGGCGGCACCCGGTCCGAGGATCGCAAACAGCAACCAGCCGAGCCGGAAGGTCACAAAGCCCAGAATGGTGATCGCCAATGCCAGCACCACGATAAAGGCCATGATGATCACAAGATCGATCAGCAGAGCCACGAAGCGCCGGCCCAGGACACCCGTCGTCCCGCCGGCAGCGAGGGGAATTGTCTGTGGTATCGTCGTCGCCATCCTGCCTCCTCCGGCCTCATGGTCCCGCCTGCATCAGACCGCGCGGATCGATCCGGCGCGGTTCGTACCCCTCGTCACGCAAAGCGGCGAGGATCTGCGCGGTATGCGCTGCGTCGCGTGTCTCGATCGTCAGATCGACGGTGACACCCTTCGCAGGCACATCGAGATAAAGACGTCCATGCGACACTTCCAGGATATTTGCACCGAGTTCGCCCAGACGCGTCGAGACCCGACCGAGCAGGCCGGGACGATCATGCGAGTAGATCCGGAAAGCCACAACGCGCTCCTCGCGCTCCAGCTCGCGCACCATCACCGATGCGAGGATGCGGGCATCGATATTGCCGCCACACAGAACGACACCGACATTGCGCCCGGCGAACAGATCCGGCCGCGCCAGCATGGCCGCGATGCCGGCGGCGCCGGCGCCTTCCGCCATTGTGCGCTGGTAGGTGGCGCAGGCATTCACGGCGCTCTCGATCAGATCCTCCTCCACCACGACGATCTCCTCTACCAGATCCCGCACGATCGGCAAGGTCAGGCGCCCGGGATGCTTGACCGCGATGCCTTCCGCCAGCGTCGCGCCGCCGATCGGACGGTCATCCCCCGTCAGCACGTTGTGAAACGAGGCATAAAGCGCAGCCTCAACACCGATGATCCGGATTTCGGGGGCGAGCGCCCGTGCGGCGACGGCGATCCCCGAGATCAGGCCGCCGCCGCCGATTGGTACGACAAGCGTATCGATATCCGGGCATTGCGCCAGCATTTCGAGCGCGATCGTCCCCTGCCCCGCCATCACCAGCGGATCATCGAAGGGGTGCACCATGGTCAGGCCTTCGCGCGCAGCGATGGCTTTCGCCTCGGCCTCGGTCTCGACGAGCGTTTCGCCGTGCAGCACGACCCGCGCACCATGGGCGATGGTATTCTCGACCTTCACCAGAGGCGTGGCTTCAGGCATGACGATGGTCGCCGGGATCTTCATGCGCCGGGCATGATAGGCCACGGCCTGGGCATGATTGCCGGCCGACATGGCGATGACGCCCGCAGCGCGGGCATGCGCATCAAGCGCCGCGAGCCGGTTGACGGCGCCGCGTTCCTTGAAGGCCCCGGTCGCCTGCATGTTTTCCAGCTTCAGCTGCACCTGCGCGCCGGTCAGCTGCGACAGGCGCGGCGAATGGATCATCGGGCTGGTGATGACATGCCCGTCGATCACGCGCGCTGCGGCACGAATATCATCGAGCGAGATCGCATGTTCTTCGCCGCTGGCTGACATGATCGTCTTCCTGATCGTATCGGGAGGCGGGCAATTGCAGCAGGCGCATCACCACCCAAACGGCAGCTGTTCGAGAGCGGGCAGAACGAAAATCGCTTGGACCGCGCGTTGATCGGCAACGCGAATCAGGTGGCCCGGCATCAGGCCCCAGAGGGCTGTGCCGACTCAGCGCCGGCGATTGCCACCACCACGGGCCGGCGGGCGCGGGCCCGAAAAGCCGCGATCGTCCTTGTGACGGAAAACGAGGCGCCCCTTGTCGAGATCATAGGGCGACATTTCGACGGTCACGCGGTCACCGGCAATGGTCTTGATGCGGAACTTGCGCATCTTGCCAGCGGTGTAAGCGATCACCTCGTGGCCGTTTTCGAGCTCGACGCGGAACTTGGCATCCGGGAGAACCTCGGTGACGACACCCTCGAACGTGATCAACTCTTCTTTCGACATCCATAACTCCTGGCCATTCGCGGCAAAAGCCGCCGCTCGTTGAGCGACGGCTTACATCCGTTTGCGAAGACGAGCAACGTCTTCATGCAAGTGGATCGACGGTCAGGCAGCCTGGAGATTGACTGCGGAGGACTTGCCGGTGCGGCGATCGTCCTGGATCTCGTAGGAGATCTTCTGGCCTTCTGCGAGGCCGCGCATGCCGGAGCGCTCGACCGCAGAAATGTGGACGAAAACGTCCTTGCCGCCCTCATCCGGCTGAATGAAGCCGTAGCCCTTTTGATCGTTGAACCACTTAACGGTGCCGGTATTCATAGTGTTTTGTCCTAGATAGTGCATAGTCGTAGAAAATCGAGCCCGCGCGCGGCGGAGCGCGATTCATGAAGTCGAATTCAGGAGAGATAGTCTGCGCGTAGGCTCACGTTTTTCAGCGAGCAAAGCGGCCCAGTCGTCCGGCCTAAAGATCGATTTGACGAATATGCACTATTTCGCACCCCGGCACAATACGTGAAAAGGCCGACCTCTCCTTTCGACGGCCATTTCGCATCCTGCTTCCCGCCCCACCGCTCTGGACAGGATTGCGGCCCTGCGCCAGATCTGCGCCATTATCGTTTGAGGCGGGCAACAACAGAACAAACCGGAGGGACGCCCGATGTCGCTCGAAACCGACAACCGCATGGAGGATCCCGATCGCATTTATCGTCTTCTGATAGACGCGCATCGCGGCCTGACCGACGAGCAGAGCGCCGTCCTCAACACGCGCCTCGTCCTGATCCTCGCGAACCAGATCGCCGACGAGGCCGTGATCGGCGAGGCGATTGCGCTGGCGAGGGCCGATATGGGCGATCACGGATCGGGGCGCGGCTCTGCGCCGGAACCTCCCTGACACGATGCCGGCCTGCCGCATCACCGCGTGTCGAAATACCAATGGGCGCGCATGCGGGCGGGATGTATCGACAAGTGTGATCACGGCCTGAACGAAAAGGAGGGCGCCATGGGCCTGAAGCAAGGCTGGAACGGACGGTTCTACGAGGATTTCGAGCCGGGCGACACCTACAAGCATGCCCTTGGGCGCACGGTCACGGCCACGGACAATTCCTGGTTCACGCTGCTGACGCAAAACACCGCGCATCTGCATTTCGACGTGAATTATGCCGAGCACACAGCCTTCGGGAAGCCGCTGGTGAATTCCTGTTTCACCATCGCCCTCGTCACCGGGCAGAGCGTGGCGGATATCTCGCAGAACGTCTTCGCCAATCTGGGCTGGGACGAGGTGCGTCTGCCGCATCCCGTCTTCGAGGGCGACACCATCTATTCCGAATCGACCGTGCTGGAAAAGCGCGAGAGCGGATCACGACCGGATGTCGGCATCGTCAAGGTGGAGACCATCGGCACCAACCAGCATGGCGATATCGTGATCTCGTTCAAGCGGACCCTGCTCGTCTACAGGAAAGGCCAGGGCCCTGGTGACAAGCACCGGCCCGAGCCGAAGCGCAAAGCGTGAGGAGGATGTGATGGGAGAGGCGGGCATGATCGACAGCCATCAGGACATCCGCGAGGCGGTAATCCGTCTGTGCGCCGATTTTCCGGGCGAATACTGGCGCAAGCTCGACCGCGAGAACGCCTATCCGTCGGAATTCGTCGATGCGCTCACGCAAGCCGGCTATCTCGCCGCGCTGATCCCCGAGGAATACGGCGGCGCCGGCCTGCCACTCTCGGCGGCGGCGGCGATCCTCGAGGAGATCCAGCGCGCGGGCGGCAATGGGGCTGCCTGCCATGCGCAGATGTATGTCATGGGAACGGTCCTGCGCCATGGATCGGAGGCGCAGAAGCAGGCCTACCTCCCCGATGTGGCGAGCGGCAAGCTGCGGCTCCAGGCCTTCGGCGTGACGGAGCCGAGTTCGGGCACGGATACCACCTCGCTCAAGACCTTCGCCCGGCGCGAGGGCGATAGCTACATCGTCAACGGCCAGAAGATCTGGACGAGCCGGGCGGAATATTCCGATCTGATGATCCTGCTCGCCCGCACCACCCCGCGCGACCAGGTGGCGAAGCGCACCGAGGGACTCTCCGTCTTCATCGTCGATATGCGCGAGGCCATCGGCAACGGGCTGACCATCCGCCCGATCCGCACCATGATGAACCACGCCACCACCGAGATCTTCTTCGACGATCTGCGTGTACCGGCGGAAAACCTCATCGGCGAGGAAGGCAAGGGCTTTCGCTATATCCTTTCGGGCATGAATGCCGAACGCATTCTCATTGCGGCAGAATGCATCGGCGATGCCAAGTGGTTCATCGAGAAGGCAACGACCTACGCGAAGGAGCGCAGCGTGTTCGGGCGCCCGATCGGCCAGAACCAGGGCGTGCAGTTCCCCATCGCCAAGGCCTATGCCCAGATGCGCGCCGCCGAGCTGATGGTGCAGCAGGCGATCGCGCTCTACGAGGCCGGCGGGAATTGCGGGGCGGAGGCCAACATGGCCAAGATGCTCGCCGCCGACGCTTCCTTCGAGGCGGCCAATGTCTGTGTCCAGACCCATGGCGGCTTCGGCTTCGCCGAGGAATACGACGTCGAACGCAAATTCCGCGAAACCCGCCTCTACCAGGTCGCCCCGATCTCCACCAACCTGATCCTCTCCCACCTCGCGGAGCACGTGCTGGGCTTGCCGCGGTCGTTTTGAGGGGGCCGATTGCACGTGGCAAGGCAAAGTCATGGCATGCCATGAGGAAGGATCGGTGGCGGATGAATCTCTGTCATCACTGACGGTCGCACGCTTCATCACGCGCGCCTCTTTCTGACAGGTCCCCGTCACCCGCCCGGCGGCAATCATGATCGGCGCACCCGGCGCTTTCCCAAATCCGCAAGCGCGGCGATGCGACTGGCCTTTTGGGTGCGAGGCTGCATTGTCGGGCCGATAGTACGGTGAAAGATTGCGGGGCGGGTTTTCCTATCATGATGATATTTGCGACGCTGCTCTTCGCCTACACGCTCAGCCAGTTCTTCCGCGCCTTTCTCGCCATCGTCTCCGTCGATCTCAGCCGCGATCTCGGGCTCGATTCCGCGCAGCTCGGCGCCGTCTCGGCGATCTGGTTTGCCGCCTTTGCCCTCGCGCAATTCCCCGTCGGTTATGCGCTCGACCGCTATGGCCCGCGCCGCACCATCGCCACCACCATGATCTTCGCCGTGATCGGCTGCGGCCTGATGGCAGCTGCGACGGGGTTTGTCTCCGCACTCACGGCAATGGCGGCGATCGGAATCGGCTGCTCGGCGATCCTGATGGGCAGCCTCTATCTCTTCGCGCGCAATCACGCGGCGGAGAAATTCGCCATGTTCACATCCCTGTTCGTCGGCCTCGGCGCACTCGGCAACCTGCTCGGCACGACGCCGCTGGCGCTCGCGGTGGAACTCTTCGGCTGGCGCTGGAGCATGGTCGGAATCACCGCGATCACGGCACTCTCGACGCTGCTCGCCTTTCTCGTCCTGCGCGATCCGGAGCGGATCGACAGCAGCGACGGCAGCGGCGGCATGATCGACGGCCTCGTCGAGATCGTCAGCCTGCGCACGCTCTGGCTGATCCTGCCCATCACCTTCGTCAGCTATGCCGTCGTGATCGCCACGCGCAGCCTGTGGATCGCACCCTTCTTCTCGCAGGTCCATGGTTACAGCGTCACCGCCACCGGGAATGCGGCACTGCTGATGGCGATCACCATGTCGATCGGCGCGCTCGCCTACGGTCCGCTCGAGCGCCTCATCCGTGATGCCAAACGCACCGCCGTCATCGGCAGCGCCGTCACGGCAGCAGCCTATCTCGCCCTTGCCGGATTCGGCGCACAGAGCGCGGCAGCCAGCGTGGCGCTGATCGGGCTGATCGGAGGGGCGGGGTTGACCTACGGCATCATCATGGCCCATGCGCGCCTGTTTTTCCCCCGGCACCTGATCGGGCGCGGCGTGACCTTCATGAACTTCATCTTCATCTCCGGCGCGGGCATCATCCAATGGATATCCGGCCAGTTCATCAATGCCAGCGAGCGCGCGGGACTGGATGCGGGCGAACGCTATGCCACGCTCTATGGCGCCTTCGGCTTGCTGGTTGCCGCAGCGTTGGCGCTGTATCTGTTCGCATCGGCGCGACCGGGACCGCAGGACCGGCATCAGCCATAGATATTATAACATAAACTTTCTTGCTGACACCAACCGAATACTTGCGCTCATTCGAAAATCGCGCTCCACTCGTCCCCACAAGGCATCAATGCCGCAACGAGGGGAAGTCGATCATGTGCACACATTGCGTGATGGAGAGCGTCAAGCGCCGGATGATGAGCCGGCGGGATCTGTTTCGCCGCGCGGCCACCGGCAGCGTCGCGGCAGCTGCCGCAACGAGCGGCATCATGGCCGCCACGCCGGCTGCGCGGGCCCAGGGGGCGATGCGCGTCGAGGACATGACGCACGAGCTGTTCCCGGAGTTTCCGACCTATTTCGGCGAGCAGCAATTCTTCGTGGAGGAGGTCTTCACCTGGGATGAACACATGTTCAACCTCAACGTGAACACCATCAACGAGCATACCGGCACCCATATCGACGCACCGCTGCATTTCTCCGAAGACGGGCAGAGCGTCGCGGAAATCCCGCTGAGCAATCTCGTGGTCCCGCTCGCCATCGTCGATATCCGCGAGAAAGCCGCAGCCGATGCGGATGCGCAGGTGACCCCGGACGACCTGCGCGCCTGGATCGCGGAACACGGCCCGCTTCCGGAGAATTGTTGCGTGGCGATGAATTCGGGCTGGGATGCCTTCGTCAACGATGCCAAGTTTCGCAACGCCGATGATGACGGCGTCATGCATTTCCCCGGTTTCCATGTCGAGGCCGCGCAGATGCTGCTTGAGGAGACCGGCGCCATCGGCATCGCCGTCGACACGCTGTCGCTCGATCACGGCCCCTCGCCGGACTTTGCGACACATTACGAATGGTTGCCCACCAATCGCTGGGGGCTCGAATGCATCGCCAATCTCGACGCCCTGCCCGCGACCGGCGCCACGCTCGTCCTTGGGGCGCCGAAGGTCCGGGGCGGCACAGGCGGGCCGTCACGCGTCTTCGCCATGCTGTGACGGCACCGCCATGCTCTGCGCGCGCCCGGAGCGGTCCGGGCGTTGCGCGATCGGTGGCGACCAGGCCCGACAAGCAGAAATCCGCTGACCCGTTATGAATCTCGCCGTATTCACGCGCTCGTGATCAATCTGAAAACATTGCTCTTCCGTAAGACTGGTTATCTTGATCGCAGATGATCAGACAACGGAGGAAATCAATGAGAAAGACTTTCCTGGCAACCGTCGTTTCGGCCTGGATGGCCTTGGGCGGCACCGCGATGGCGGATAATATCGTCGAAACCGCGCAGGAAGCGGGCACTTTCGAAACGCTGCTCGCCGCCGCACAGGCCGCCGGCCTCGCCGACGCTCTGGCAACCGGTGAGAATCTCACTGTTTTTGCTCCGACCGACGACGCCTTCGCAGCTCTGCCGGATGGCACCGTCGAAGACTTGCTGCAGCCGGAAAACCGCGATCAACTCGCGGCTATCCTGTCCTATCATGTCCTGCCGCGTGTTCTCACATCGAACCAGCTCCCCGGCCGTGAGATCCACATTCGCACGATCAGGGAATCCGGCGATCGATTGCTGGCGATCAGCAAGGATGCGCATACCGGCGCCGTCGTGGTGGATGGGGCCAACGTGGTCGCAGCCGATGTCATGGCCGATAACGGGGTGATACACGTCATCGATGCGGTGATGCTCCCCTCGGACTGATCGCACCTCGGACTGATCGCAGACGAACAATCCATGGCCGTCCGGGTGATCCCGGACGGCCGTGTTGCGCCAACCTCGCGCCTATTCGACGGTGACGGATTTGGCCAGATTGCGTGGCTGGTCCACGTCCTTTCCCATGAAGACCGCCGTGTGATAGGCCAGCATCTGCACTGGCAGCGCGTAAAGGATCGGCGCCACCATGGGCGCGACATCGGGCATCACGATGGTCGCCATCGTCTCGATCCCGGCCTCCTCCGCACCCTTTTGATCCGTGATCAGGATGATGCGCCCACCGCGTGCAGCGACTTCCTGCATGTTGGAGATCGTCTTCTCGAAAACCTCGTCATGCGGCGCGACGACGATGACGGGAACGCTCTCGTCGATCAGCGCGATCGGCCCGTGCTTGAGTTCACCTGCCGCATAGCCCTCGGCATGAATATAGGAGATTTCCTTGAGCTTGAGGGCGCCTTCGAGTGCCATCGGATAGGACGGGCCACGCCCCAGATAAAGCACGTCGCGCGCCTTCGACAGATCCCGCGCCAGCGCCTTGATCGCGGCCTCGTGCCGGATCGCCTCGTTCATCAGGCCCGGAACCGAGACCAGGGCATCGACCATCGCGCGCTCATTTGGCTCGCTCAGGCTCCCGCGCGCGCGGCCGGCCTGGAGCGCGAGGGCGAAGAGCACGGTGAGCTGGCAGGTGAAGGCCTTGGTCGAAGCCACGCCGATTTCCGGCCCGGCCAGCGTCTGCGCCACCGCATGGCTCTCACGGGCGATGGAAGAGGTCGGCACATTGACGACGCTGAGCACCCTCTGCCCGTGCTCCTTGGCGTAACGCAAACCCGCCAGGGTATCCGCCGTCTCGCCTGATTGCGAGATCACGATCATCAGCCCGTTCTCGTCGAGCGGCGCGTCGCGATAACGGAATTCGGAGGCGACATCGATCTCGACGGGGATGCGCGCGAAGCGCTCGAACCAGTATTTCGCCACCAGCCCGGCATAATAGGCGGTGCCGCAGGCGGTGATGGTAATGCGCGACAGCGCCTTCCAGTCGACATCCACACCATCCGGCAGGCGCGACAGGCCGCTCGCCATGTCGGTATAGGCAGCGAGCGTACGCCCGACCACTTCCGGCTGCTCGTGGATCTCCTTGGCCATGAAATGGCGGTAATTGCCCTTCTCGGCCATGAAGGCGCCGGCGGCGATCTGCTGGGCCGGTCGCTCGACCGGCTCGCCTTCCTCGGTGAAGACCTGAAGCGATGTCTGCGTCAGCACCGCAATATCACCTTCTTCGAGATAGGTGATCGTCTCGGTGAAAGGTGCCAGCGCCAGCGCGTCGGAGCCGAGGAACATCTCGCCCTCACCGTGGCCGATGGCGAGAGGTGAGCCCCTGCGGGCGCCGATCATCAGATCCTCGCGGCCCCGGAAGAGGAAGGCGAGCGCGAAGGCGCCGCGCAGGCGCGGCAGCACCTTCTTCACGGCAGCGGCGGGATCGAGCCCACCGGCAATCTCGTAGCTGACCAGACGGGCGACCACTTCCGTATCCGTCTCCGATTCGAAACGCACGCCGGCATCTTCGAGCTCATGGCGCAGGATGCGGAAATTCTCGATGATGCCGTTATGAACGATGGCGAGATCGTCCGTGGCATGGGGATGGGCATTCGCCTCGTTGGGCCGGCCATGGGTGGCCCAGCGCGTATGGCCGATGCCGATGATGCCGTCGAGCGGCTGGCGGTCGAGCCTGTCTTCGAGATTGCGCAGCTTGCCTTCGGCCCGGCGGCGCGCCATCGCACCCCGGCTCAGCGTCGCGACGCCGGCTGAATCGTAGCCGCGATATTCGAGCCGCTTGAGCGCATCGACGATGCGTTCCGCCACGGGCTCCTTGCCGATGATCCCGACGATGCCGCACATATTCGCTACCCCTTTGGCAAAATCCGCGCCGCGCCGCAGCGCAAGGCACGACTGTATGCCGGTCATGGGTAAGTCATGACCCGCCGCGCACCCAAATCAACTTATCTGACGCTTTATTGCAAAATTGCTTAAACCGTCTCGGTTTTTCAGCCTTCCGGCTTTCCCGTCTTGCGTGCGCGGAAGGCGCTCGCCCAGCCCGCCCGCGAGAACTGGCGCCCGCGCGCAATGGCGAGCGCATCGTCGGGAACATCCTGCGTCACCACGGAGCCGGAGCCCACATAGGCTCCCTCGCCGATCGTGACCGGCGCCACCAGCGCGCTGTTGGAGCCGATGAAGGCGCCTTCGCCGATCCTTGTGAGATGCTTGTCGAAACCGTCGTAATTGCAGGTGATCGTGCCCGCGCCGATATTGGCGCGCGCACCGATCTGCGCATCGCCGATATAGCTGAGGTGGTTGACCTTGGCGCCCGGCCCGACCTGCGCCTTCTTGATCTCGACGAAATTGCCGACCTTGACCTTCTCCGCCAGCCTGGTCCCGGGGCGCAGGCGGGCAAACGGGCCGATCTGCGCGCCCGCGCCGATCTGCGTGCCCTCGATATGGGAGAAGGCATGGATGACGGCGTTGTCACCCACGCTGACACCGGGGCCGAAAAAGACATTCGGCTCGATCACGACGTCACGCCCGATCACGGTATCAGCGCTCAGATGCACGCTAGCCGGGTCGATCAGCGTCGCGCCGCCGGCCATCGCTTGCAAGCGCAGACGCTCCTGCATCACCGCCTCGGCCGCAGCGAGCTGGGCGCGGTCGTTGACGCCCTGGACGATCCGCTCGGGCGCGCGCACGATCGCGATCGTCTGTTTGCGCGCCGTTGCGAGCGCCACTGCATCGGTGAGGTAATATTCGCCCTTGGCATTGTCGTTGCCGATCGCATCGAGAAGGCCCAGCACCGTATCGCCGCGGAAAGCCATCAGGCCGGCATTGCACAGCGAGATCGGCTTTTCCTCGATGCTCGCATCCTTCTCCTCGCGGATCGCGCGCAGATTGCCGTTCTCGACGATGAGGCGCCCGTAACCGGTCGGATCGAAGGCGTCGAAGCCGAGCACCGCCATCGCAGCGCCGTCGCCGAGCGGCGCGCGCAACCTGGCGAAGGTCTGCGCATCAATCAGCGGCGTATCGGCGAAGGCGATGATGACATCGTCCGCCGGCGCCTCCAGCGCATCCCGCGCAGCCAGCACAGCATGCGCCGTACCCAGCCGCTCGCGCTGCTCGAAGATGACGCAATCCGGCGCGAAGGCGCGCGTGGCTTCGGCGACATCGGCGCGATCGGGCCCGACCACGACCGCGATGCGCGTGGCGCCCGCCGCCTGAACGGCACTCAGCACATGGCCGAGCATCGGCCTGCCGGCGATTTCATGCATCACCTTTGGCTTGTCCGAGCGCATCCGCGTGCCCTCGCCGGCGGCAAGAATGATGGCGAGACAAGTGCGGGAAGAAGAATCGTGCGACATGGCCTGATCCGATTGCTGCGGGAACCGGCTGCGTCATTGCCCGATCACGGGCTGCAGCGCAATCATGTGCGCGCGCATTCCGATGCGCGCGGATGAATGGCATGTCGGAACACAACCTTGAGGAACTTGCAAAATCGCGCGCGAATACGGCGTCACAGGCGAAATCGTCATACGGGAGATGCGAAAAAGAGATGTTTTTGACGAATTTTTGAAATTCCAAAAAAAAGGCCGCAAGAATTGCGGCCCAAGTTCAGGGAGGAAACGAACCCACAAGGGGGCGATTCAGAGATGAAGACCCGAATCACTCATAAAAACTAAGTCAAACCGCAAATTTTTTCAAGCATGACAGTTTTGACTCGGATCCAATACATGGGCATAATATGAATCAGCGTAAATCTTTTACTTACGCGCGGCCTTTCCAAAATAAAAATCTCGAAATAAAAATTAACAAGCCGAAATCGAACATGTTTCAGCACGCTGGAAGAAAGCGTGCAGAGCCCTGCCCGATCCGCTACCGGCTCACGCACGTACACGATCCCGTCAACAGCTTGCACGGGGCTTGCATCATCACCCAGCCGGGCCTCAAGTGACAACGCGCATACCGGGCAACCGGCAATGGGGGCATGATGGTCAGGCGTCAGGACAAAACATGGTCGATCACCCGACGAAGAATACGGATATTGCAGATGATACCGCGCCGCCAAAGCTCAACGGCAAGCGCGGGCTGTGGCGCATCGCGCCCTTCGTGGTTCTGGCCGCGCTGATCGCGGGATTCTTCGCGCTCGGCCTCGACGCCCATGTCAACCTCCAGACAGTCGCGGACAACCAGGCGGCGCTCACCCGCTTCGTCGAAGAGAATTTCGCCATCGCGATCATCGCTTATCTCATTTTCTACGCCGTCTTCGTTGCCGTCTCGATCCCCGGTGCCGCCGTTGTCACGGTGACGGGCGGATTTCTCTTCGGCACATTGCTGGGCGGCACGCTCACGATCATCGGGGCCACCGCCGGAGCGACCGCGATTTTCCTGATCGCCCGCACGACACTGGGCGATTTCCTGCGCCGGCAGGCCGGGGGGGCGGTTTCACGGATGGCCGAGGGTTTTCGCAAGGACGGGTTCAATTATCTGCTGGTATTACGGCTGGTCCCGGTCTTTCCCTTCTTCGTGGTCAATCTCGCCCCCGCTTTCCTCGGCTTGAAGCTGACGAGCTTCATCGCAGCCACGTTCATCGGAATTGCCCCTGCGACCTACGTGTTCTCTTCGGTCGGCGCGGGACTGGGCAGCGTGCTCGCGCGCGGCGAGGAGATCTCGCTGGGCAGCGTGATGACGCCGCAGATCATCACCGCCCTCGTCGGCCTCGCCCTGCTCGCACTGATTCCCGTCGGGGTGCGGCGCTGGCGCGAATGGCGCGGATTGCGCCGCTGATGCCAACAGGCGCGAATCTGATGACGCACAATCATATTTCTCTCGGGGGAGACAACCATGCGGGTTCGCAAGATCACCTTTCAAGGCCATTCCGATGCATCGCTCGCGGCGCGGCTCGACCTTCCGGAAGGGCCGATTCGGGCCACCGCGCTGTTTGCCCATTGCTTTACCTGCTCGAAGGACATTGCCGGCGCACGCCGCATTGCCGGACGGCTGGCCGCACTCGGCATCGCCGTGTTGCGCTTCGACTTTACGGGGCTGGGCCATTCCGAGGGCGAGTTCGGCAATACCGGGTTTTCCTCGAATGTCGCCGATATCGTGGCGGCGGCCCGCTGGCTCGCCGATGAGGGCATGGCGCCGCAGCTTCTGATCGGCCATTCGCTTGGCGGTGCGGCGGCGATCGCGGCAGCGCCGGAACTGCCGGACCTCAAGGCGCTCGTGACCATCGGCGCGCCCGCCGATCCCTCTCATGTGCTGCACAATTTCGGCAGTTCGCTCGCTGCCGTCATGGAAGACGGCAGCGCCACGGTGGAGCTTGCGGGCCGGCCCTTCGAAATCCGCCGCGACTTCGTCGAGGATGTCCGCGCCGCGCGGCTCGATGCAGCTCTGGCGAAGCTGCGTACAGCGCTGCTGGTAATGCATGCCCCGCGCGATCATGTGGTCGGGATCGAGAATGCCGCCGAGCTCTTCACCGCCGCGCGCCATCCCAAGAGCTTCATCACCCTCGACGATGCCGATCACCTGCTCAGCCGCGAGCGCGATGCAGAATATGCCGCCGACGTCATCTCCGCCTGGTCGGCCCGCTATCTCGATCTTGCCGAGGAAGCATCTGCGGACAATGCCCCGGAGGGCGTGGTGCGGGTGGCCGAGGCCGATCCGGCAGGGTTTCGTCAGGATGTCACGGTGAACGGTCGCCACCAGATCGTCGCCGACGAGCCGCAAGCCCTGGGCGGCAGCGATCTCGGGCCGAGCCCCTATCAGCTGCTCTCGGCGGGGCTGGGCGCCTGCACCACCATGACCATCCGCATGTATGCGCGCCGCAAGAAGATCGCGCTCGACCATGTCACCTGTGACGTGACCCACGAGAAGAGCCATGCGGCGGATTGCGAGGGCTGCGAGGCGAATCCGGGCAAGATCGACGTCTTCCACCGCCGCATCCGCCTCTCGGGTGATCTCGACGAGGAGACCCGGCACTCCCTCCTCGCCATCGCCGACAAATGCCCCGTCCACCGCACCCTGCATGCGCAGGCGCGGATCGAGACGGAACTCGTGGAGGTGGTGAGTCCGCGCGCCTCCGCGATTTGGTTCGCCCCGCACTCCCGTGCTTGAAATCCGGGCCGGGGAGGAAGCGCCATGCCGGACAAGGTCGCAAACGTCACGACGCGCCGCCCTCGTCGCGGCGGTCGAGGAGGAGTTCCGGCTGCACCATGCCCGCGCCGTGGCCATCGTGGCGTGATCGATGCTGTTTCTGGGCCTGCCCTCGGCGCGCAGCTTCACACCGGTGGAGGTCACGGTCGCCGGCATGCCCTACCTCGATTTCATGGACCAGTTCGCCGGCACCAACACGGTGATCATTTCAGGTGTCGTCGGCGCGGGGCTGCTCTGCTGGCTGATGCCGCCGCAGAAGATCGTCCATGCGCTGGGCGCGAAGAGCCGCTGGTGGTCTTGGCAGATATTCATCGTCGGACGCAGCCTGCCCTTCCTCGCCATCGGCTTCGTGATCTGGCTGTTCTTTGCGGGGTGACAGAACGCAAACCACCCCCGCAAGCGTGTCGCGGAGGTGGTCGAAGCAGGTAGAACCATGCGGTGTGGTCAGGCGATCAGTTACCGAAATCGATGGAGCCGGGGCCCGGGCAGCGGGTCATGGCGCCGCCGTCATCGACGCTGATATTGGGATCGAACTCGGCCTCATCGGCATCCGGGCGATAGACGGTCGCACCGCTACGACCACCTTCGGCGACGAGGATCGTCAGCCCGGATTCATCGGCGGCGGCCTGCAGGTCTGCAGCAGAATACGTGCCGCGCGGACCGGTAATGGCCACGTGACCGCCAGGCTCGACGATATCGCCGCTGAAGTCCTTCAGCTTGGCGGCGAGGTCATTGAGCGCGTCATCACCCGAATCGTGGACAAGGATCACCGATGGCGCATGGTCGCGACCGACGAATGCGTTCTCCTGACGCGCACGATCGACGAGAAAGTCGAGATCGAAGCCCCCAAGACGCATAACCGCAGGGCTTTCGAGATCAGGGATCCCGGTACAGGCGATAAGCGGGGCTTGCGTGGCAGCCAGGCTGCTCAGCCCTTTGGTGGCAACGGGTTCTGGCTGAGACGGCAGGCCAAAACCGCCGAGCGGCGCGGCGGCCTTTTCCGCAGCAGGAGTTGACACGGAAGGGCGAGGCGCAAGTGACGCAATCATGGATATCTCCTTAATGTAGCATAAAAATTAATTAACGATGCTTGGTTATCATTTCTGAAAAAGATTTCAATGTTTTTTGCGCTCGGGAAGCGTTTTGCCCGGGCCTGCCTGCATCGCCCGGCGACCTCGACCGCGCGCTGCTCCGTCAAATCCGGGAATCACCGACTCACATCGTCGCAACGGCTATCCAGGGCGTCGTGCGCGGAAAGACGAGGATCGCACCAAATGCCAGCGCAACGCCGTAGGGCACGCCGTTCGCCGGATTGTGCAGTCGCTCGATCCAGTCGACGCGCTGGGCTGTAGCCGGCAAGGGCAGGCGACGCATCAGCAGGATGAAAATCGTCAGGATGCCGCCGAAGATCGCGGCAATGAAGAAGTATTCGATCATCAGGCTGAAGCCCACCCACAAACATGTCGCGGCAGCGAGCTTCACGTCGCCACCGCCGACCCAGCCGGCGGCGAACATCGCGATGCCGATGGCGAGGATCGAGGCTCCCGCTGCGAGATGCATGGCGATTGTCCACCAGTCCAGTCCGAGAAACGGCACGGTCACGACGAACAATCCGCCCAGCGCCAGCGACAGCCAGTTCGGGATCGTCATCGTGAAGACGTCGTAGATCGCCGCGAGGATGATCAGTGCCGGAGCGGCGAGAACGAGAATGGTAAGGATCGACATGGCAGACTCGCATCACATTGCTGGATCGGGCCCGCCCATCGTCCGATGCATACCCGGCCCCGACTTCTCCAGGCAATGATGCACGCCAATGACGAATATCCGGTAAAGCCTGATCGGGACCCCGAAGGCCATGGACGCGCATGCAAGGAAAGCGATTTCGCCCCGGCCACCCTGCGGCGCGATGACACATCCGTGAGCGGATGTGAGGGCACGAACACAAGAGCGTGCGCGGCGTAACGAAATGCGGCACCGGCGCGAACCCCTTCCCGGAAGCTGATGCGGTTTCCGTCACGCAACACAGAAGGGAATGACTCATGTCGGATAGAAAATTGCACACCAAATCGCTGGCGCTCGCCGGATCCATCGCCATGGCGCTGAGCTTCGCCGCTGTCCCGGGCGCGGTGCATGCCGACGAAATGGAGAAGTGCTACGGCGTCGCGCTTGCGGGCGAAAATGACTGCGCCGCCGGCCCCGGCACCACCTGCGCCGGCACCTCCACTGTCGATTACCAGGGCAATGCCTGGAGCCTCGTCCCCGCCGGCACCTGCGAGGATATCGATACGCCGCACGGCCCTGGCTCGCTGGAAGAGATCGAACGCCCGGCCTGATCCCGGCGCGCGGCTGACGCTTCGAGCGGAGCAATCGATGCCAGCGTTCCCCTCTCCCTTGCGGAGAGGGGACAGGGGTGAGGGTGGAACCGCGACGTTTCCCGGTGATGCAATTCGCCCTGCATCAGCGCCCCTCACCCCGCTTCATCAGCGCCCCTCACCCCCCGGCCCCTCTCCTCGGAGGGAGAGGGGAGATCGCGCTGCATCAGAGGCGCGCGCTGACAAACAGAGCGTTGAGAAAAGGAGAGTGGCATGAACAGGACAAGCAACGCCTCCCATCTGCCGGAAGGCGTCGGGATCGGGTTCAAGGCAGAGCATTTCGAGGCACTCACCGCGCAAAGGCGCGATCTCGCCTTCATCGAGATCCATGCCGAGAACTACATGGCTGCAGGCGGCCCGGCGCATCGGCGCCTCGAGCGGCTGCGGGCCGATTACGCGCTCTCCGTGCATGGCGTCGGCCTGTCGATCGGCGGGGCCGGCCCGCTCGATGCTGCGCATCTCACGCGGCTCGCCACCCTGTGCGCGCGCTACCAGCCGGAGAGCTTCTCAGAGCATCTTGCCTGGTCGAGCCACGACAATGTCTTCCTCAACGACCTGCTCCCGCTGCCCTATACTGACGCGACGCTCGCGCTGATCTGCGATCATATCGACCAGGTGCAGGAGAAGCTGGGGCGGCAGATGCTCCTCGAGAACCCTTCGACCTACGTCGCATTCACCGAGAATACGCTCGGGGAAACACAGTTTTTGCGCGAGATCGTCGCGCGTACCGGCTGCGGCCTCCTGCTCGACGTCAACAACGTCTTTGTCTCCGCCACCAATCACGGGCTCGATGCGCGCGCCTATCTCGCGGATTTCCCGTTTGCCGCCGTCGGCGAGATTCATCTCGGCGGGCATGACGCGGACACACTGCCCGACGGCTCACCGCTTCTGATCGACGCCCACGGCTCACCTGTGGCGGATCCGGTCTGGACCCTCTACGCGGAAACGCTCGCGCGTGCCGGGCGGGCACCGACCCTGATCGAATGGGACAACGACGTGCCCGATTTCGCGACCCTGATGGCGGAAGCGGAGCGCGCAGGCGCCGTGCTGGAAGCGGCCCGCCCAACGGGAGGTCGTCATGTCGATGCCGCATGATGCGCCGGTCGCAGGCGAAGCCGCCTTCGCGCGCGCATTGTTCGACGATGCGCTGCCCGCCGGCCTCGCCGCCTATCCCCCCGAGATCGCGCAAGCGCGTTTCGCGGTCTATCGCAACAATGTCGCGAGCAGCCTGATCAAGGCGCTCGAAGCGCGGTTCCCGGTGATCGAACGCCTCGTCGGCGACGCCTTCTTCAAGGGTGTGGCCCATGCCTTCATCCGGGCACATCCGCCGCGTTCGCCCGTCCTGATGGAATATGGCGACGCTTTTCCCGCCTTCCTCGCCGCCTTCCCGCCGGCCCAGAGCCTGCCTTATCTCGCCGATGTGGCACGCATCGAATATGCCCGCGGCGAGGCTTATCGCGCCGCCGATGCCGAGCCGGTCGCGCCCGCCGCGCTGGCGGAATTCGCACAAGCTGATCCAGGCGCCTTGCGCATCACGCTGCATCCGAGCCTGCGCCTCGTTGCCTCGGACCACCCCGCCTTCACCATCTGGCGGATGAACCAGCCCGGCGCGACCCCGCAGCGCATCACCGCGCCGCAGCCCGAGACCACGCTCATTGCCCGCCCGCATGACGCGGTGATCACGCTCGCCGTATCACCCGGCGAAGCAGCCTTCATCGCCGCGCTGCAGGCCGATCCGCATTTCGCCGATGCCGCGCACGCTGCCCATGCGCGCGATCGCACCTGCGAACCCGGCATCGCCCTAGGGCGCGCCCTCTCGCTCGGCCTCGTGAGCGCGCTCGCCCTTGATGATTCGACAACCCCGACCGGAGACCAGCCATGAATGCCGTCGAAACGCCTGCCGCCCAGACCGTCAGACCACCACTCGTCCAGCGCCTCGCCGTCTGGATCGAGACGGGCAACGGCATCATGGCCAGGACGCCGCATGAGCTGATCGCGCTGGCGGCCCGCATCTTCCCCGCCGCCGTGTTCTGGCTGAGCGGGCGCACCAAGGTCGATGGCTTTGCCTTGAAGGATTCGACCTTCTTTCTCTTCGAGCATGAATACGCCCTGCCGATCATCGATCCGGCGCTCGCGGCCTATCTGGCGACCATGGCCGAGCACGTCTTCCCCGTGCTCCTGGTGATCGGCCTCGCCACCCGCTACGCGGCGCTGTCGCTCCTGATCATGACGGCGGTGATCCAGATCTTCGTCTATCCCGGTGCCTGGGTGACGCACGGGCTCTGGGCGGTGGCGTTTCTCTATGTGATGGCACGCGGCCCCGGCATGCTCTCCCTCGATGCCCTGATCGCGCGGCGCTATCGCAAGACGTGACCGACGTCTTCGCGGAACGTCTTGCGGGATTCCGGGCCCGAGCGGGTCCGGAATTCCGCGATGATGAATCCGCGTTAACCCGAAGCCCCAAATTCGCCATGATCGCGCCGCGTGGCAGTCGCGATCAGCATCGAATATCCGGCTCATCGCAACGACGCGATGCCATCAGACATGCGAGACGAGTTTGAGATCATGATTGCCGCGCAGATGAACGACCCTGCTCCGATTGCCCCCGCCATGCCGGATCAGGCGCCGGTGCAGATCGGCACGATCCGTGACCTGCGGAGCGATCCGCCCGCCTTCGCGCCGACGGAATCGACCGCGCCCGGCAAACCGGGCCCCACGCTCCATCCCGGCTTCGGCCCCCTCGCCCTTCCCGCCCTCGTCGCAGCAACCCGTGTCATGCGTGGCGCGACGAACAAGGGGGGCTGATTCGCTTCGACGTGAATCAAGCGGCGGATGCATCGCGCATCCGCCGACGCGCGTTATAGCAGAACGCGAATCAGGAAGGTGTTGGGCGAGACCGCGCCCAGCAGCACGACGCTGAGCATTGATGCGGCGATCCAGGCGATGAACACCGCGATCATTCCGTGACCTGCCCCTTCCCGCATCGTGCTGACGAGCGCGGCGAAATTCCCGCTCAGAACGAGCACATGCGGCGCCATCGCCACCGCCAGCAGCGCCCATGGCGCCATGCCGGCACCGAATTGCGCCAGCCAGAACTGTGCCAGCGCTACCAGCACGATCGCCGCTGCCACGTTCCACATCAGAAAGAACCCTGCATACCACGCGTCCTGCGCCCCGCGTTTCCAGGCGAAGAGCGCATAGCCATGCGTCACGGCGACAAAGACGGCGAGAAGTGCGGTAATGGCATACATGGATTTGGCTTAAACGATCCTCGACATAAGGGAAATGTCGGCCTCCCGATTTCCCTCCCCGCTGGGGAGGACGGCCAGGGCGTGCCAAGTTGTGCGCCAATACAACCAAAACCCCTCTTTTCAATGCTCGATACGTGTTTTACTGTCGCCACAGGGTCGGTGAAATCCGGCTCCGGGGCGTCGAAACCCCTTCCTGTAGCGGTCGGTGCGACCGAAAAGGCACCTCCTCGACCTTCATGGCCGGGGAGGCGCTGGCGTATGTCCAAGGCTGCGGTCCAAAGGCCAGTGCGGTCGTCTACAGGCGGCTTTCGAACTCCCCGGTCACCAGAGCGAACCTCTGGTGACCAACCTAACCCGGTTTCAGGATGGTTTTGGGGGAGTTTCGATCATGGACGACATCTCGGCTTTTCAGGCGTTTCTCGGCACCTATCAATCGCTGGCGGACTGGATCAAGGCGCTCTGGCTGATCGTGCCGCCGGCCTTCATACTGCTTCTGACGGCGCTGCTCCTGCGCGCAAAACGCCCCGTGCCGGAGGTCGACGGCGAGTTGGTCTATACCGTGCACCGCGACGCCGCCGGCCAGTACCGCATCCTGCGCCACACGCCCCCCGACGATACCCCGGCCTTGCTCCCGCTGGAGCCTGACACGCCCGCCCTGAACCCGCCGGAACGGCGCAACTCAGCATGAAGACAGCAACAAGCATCGCTGCCATGGTCAACGCGACGGGAACAGGGGCCGGAAGAGAGGGAGGGGCGGAACACTGGCCGGGGTCGGGGTTGAGGCGACGGCGCGGCTTCAATTGATTTCGCGACCGCGCTGCGCGCGGAGGCCCGTCGAGACACCGCAGCCCGGCACTCTGCCCCGCAGTTGGCGCACAAATAGGTGCCGCTTCAAACGTCCCAAACATTCTCCACTTCAAATGCGACAGTTTCTTGATTTGTTCTCGCGAATCTGGTTTAGAGGGATCTCGCTTGGTGTATCGTAACCCCACTGGTGAAATTGGCATGCGAACGAAACTGCGGAAATCAATCGAACTCTTTGCTGGAGCTGGGGGGCTTGGAATTGGGCTGGCACAGGCAGGGTTCGAGCCTCAGATTGCGGTTGAAAACGACAAGTGGTGTTGCGACACATTGAGAAACAACCATAAGATATTAGGCGTCAATTGTGAAATTGAAAACACATCTTCGGGGATTATTGAGAATGACATCCGAAATATAGACTTTTGCGAATTCGAGAATGTAGTCGACCTCGTGTCTGGCGGCCCGCCGTGCCAGCCATTTAGCTTGGCCGGCAGGCATCGTGCGTATGAAGACGCGAGAGATTTGTTTCCAGAGGCGGTCCGAGCCGTGCGCGAGTCGAGACCAAAAGCATTTATCTTTGAAAATGTAAAAGGCTTAACGCGTTCAAAATTTTCTGACTATTTTTCATATATACAGCTTCAACTTGAGCACCCCGAAATCATGACAAATAATGATGAAGATTGGCACGATCATTTTAAGAGGCTTCAACAACACCATACTTCGAGCTCTAGATTTGGGTTGCATTACAATGTCGTGACAAAAGTTCTAAACGCTGCCAATTTTGGCATTCCCCAAAAGCGTGAACGTGTAATATTTGTTGGCTTTAGAGACGACATTAATGCACGCTGGTCGTGCGACGATGGACCTTTCACTGAAGAATCAATGGTATGGGATCAAGTTTTTGGCTCATACTGGGAAAAACATGAAATTCCCAAGAAAGACAGAATACTGAATTACAGATCTTTGTTAATTGCCAAACGCCTTTCGCGTGATGAAAAACCTAAGACATTACCTTGGCGCACAATACGGGATGCAATTTCTGACTTACCAAATCCGGAATATGAGAACAATATTCGCTTTCCAGACCATCGCCTCCAATCCGGCGCACGGAGTTATGCGGGACACACGGGAAGCTACATTGATGAACCATCTAAAACCTTGAAGGCAGGTGTTCATGGTGTACCTGGCGGAGAGAACATGATCCGTTGGGCAAATGGCTCTGTTCGATATTTTACTGTTCGAGAAAGCGCTAGAATTCAAACATTTCCTGACAATTTCAAATTTTATGGCGCTTGGTCAGAGTGTATGCGACAATTGGGAAATGCGGTGCCCGTCGCACTAGCAAGCTGCGTGGGGGAATCAGTAAATTTAAGGCTAACCTCAACTGAGATATAGTAATGTCATCGAAACCAGAAATAGAAAAAGCAAAAGAAACTGCTTTTGCAATAAAAGAATTCGAGAATTTGATTCGGGGGACAAATTTAACCCCTCCATCACGAAAGCGAGTTCTTGATGTAATTGAACAAATGAAAGAGAGATTGCAGAGACTAGAGTGTGAAATTGATCCCGTTTCACTTCCAGAAGCTTTTTTTGACCCTAGTGAGCCATCTCTTATTGGTCACTTTGTAGCCCTCGCTCTAGTTTCACAGAAAAAACATTATCTGAGTGAAATCACTCCATTTTATGGTTCGGGTGTTTACGCTTTGTACTATGAAGGAGACGCGCCAGTATATTCAAATATTTCCAAAACTGAAACACCGATATATGTTGGTAAAGTAGATCCCCCAACTGGGGCTACATCAATTATCCAGCAAAAAACGAAGATATTTGACAGACTTAGAGAACATCGAAGGAATATAGATATTGTCACCGGCATCGAGCTTTCTGATTTCCGCTACCGCGCACTTGCTGTCCAAAGCGGCTACCAGACCGCAGCAGAATCACATCTCATTGGTGTTTTTAAGCCAATCTGGAACAATGAGACAAAAATTCTTTATGGAATTGGAAAACATGGGGATTCCGCTGACACAAGATCTAACAATAGATCACCTTGGGATACCATACATCCCGGTCGAAAATGGGCCGAAGGAAACCCAGAAGCTAAAGGTGCAGAAACCATTAAATCAGAGGTTGAGATGCATTTCAAAAATGTGAAAATATTCAAATCAACTCAAGACGTGTTTAGCGCGTTCATAGATGGAATAAAGCGAACCGAGAGAAATATCATCAAAGAAATATCCGAAAGTTCTTCAGATAAGTAAATCCCTCACCCCCCTATCCACAAAACATCTTCGCATTCGCCGTCCATTCCCCAAATCCCGTTGCGACCATGTGGCGGATGACGGCGCAGACGTAGCGTTTCTGGGCGGGGGTGTTGGCGCGGCCGGCGTGGTAGCGGGCGACGGCGCGGGTCCAGTCGCCTTCGCGGTCGCGCAATTCGCGCAGGAAGCGGGCGGCGTATTCGACGTTGAGCGCCGGGTCGAGCATATGGGCGGGGCTCTCGAATTCCTGCTTGTGGTAATGGTGGTTGATCTGCATGCAGCCGAGATCGATCAGCTTGACGCCGCGCCGGCGCTCGCGCTCGAATTCGCGCAGTGCATCCGCCGCGCTCTCGCCGAAGAAGCTGCGCCCGGCAATGTTGAGCGCATAGGGGTGCAGCGCGCCGCGCCGTCCCGTCTCGGTGAGGCCGATGGCGAAGAGCACGGCCAGCGGCACGTCGTATTTGGCCGCAGCGCGGGTCATCTCCGCCTCGCAGACGGGATCGGCCTCGGCGCGCGCGGGCGCCTTTGCGTCAAAGATAAATATCGCCGCCGTCAGACAGGCGAGGGCCGTGAGAATTCTCATGTTGCCTGCTCCCTTCGTGATCAGAGCGTTCGCTCCCTTCACCACCTTGCCGCGAACCACGGTTCGAGCCGGCTTCACCGTCCCCATGGCCGCCCGGCCCCGCGCCGTTCTGTCCGGCCCCGTTGCCGCCGACATTCCCGCGCCCGGCCTGGGCGGGATCGCCGCTCTGGATGGTGATGCTTTCCGGGCTGAGCCCGCTCTTGCGGATGAGATTGCCGATCAGATCCTTGTCGGCGCGCACCAACTCCAGCGCACGCGGCTCGGAGACGGTGATTTCCATGCGCATGGCGCCATCGGAGAGATGCATCGCCACGCTGATCTTGCCGAGCGAGACCGGCGTGAGCTGGATGGCGAGCATCTTCACAGGCCCGGCAGGCCGGGCCCCCTCGCCGCGCAGGCTGCCCGCGAGCGCCTGGTCGAAGCCGCCTCCGCGCATATCCGCGCCGCGCGTCTCGCCGCCGCGCATCTCGCCTGCCTGCGCCGCGAGATTCGGCCCCGCCTCGCGCATGAAGGCAGCGCCCTCGTCGAAAGCTCTGGCGAGCGCGTCCAGATTGCCCGCTCCCAGCGCGGCCTGCGGGACCGGCGCGAAATGCGTTGCCTGCGAGACGATCCGCGCCTCGCCGATCCCCGAAGCCTGGCGTGCGCCGAGCCCGGAATGGCCCGGATTATCGCGCAGGGACAGATGCAGGCTCTCATCCGATTGCATCGCCGCCCCGGCAGCGGCCTGCTGACCGGCCTGCATCCGGGCCGCGTTCTGTGCGGATGCGGGATCGCCGGCGGCAGATGGCCCGGCGAAATGCCCGGGAGCGGGTTGGCCAGGTATCGTTTGTCCCGCGACGGCCTGCGGGTTCGCCGCAGCATCAGTTTGCGCACCGCCAGCGCCTTCAAGCTGACCGGCGAGGGCACGCAGACGCTCCAGCGAGGCGAAGAAGCGCGCCGCCGGATCCTGCGCCTGTGCCACGGCTTTCTCCTCATCCTCCGGCGCGAGGCGCGCGAGCGCGTCCGCGACGGCCTTCGCGGCAATATCGCGCGTCGGGCGCGCGCCCGCTTGCCCATCAGCGGTCGCAGCGAAATCTGCGATCGCGCGCCCGGCCTGCGCGGCGAGATCCCCCATTCGCGCCGCGACGGCAGCATCATCGGGACGCGCGCTCGCCTGATCGAGACCGGCGGCGCCCGCTTCCCGGCGCCCCTCACCCGCACCCTCGCGCCGCGCCCGTTCGGCGGCGATCGCCTCCGGGCCGCGCCACGCATCCGTGCCACCGCCCTTCTCGCCGGCCTTGTCACCGGCCTTGTCCAACGCGCGCCCCTGCGACTGGCCGCTACGGCCACTTTGACGGGCGGCGTGATCCGCCGGAGGCGGGTCGAAACGGGTCAATGCGGCGCTCATCGTGTTTGCCCTTCGAGCAGGAGATCGATCTCGTCGAGCGCGGCCATGGCGCGCTGCATGATCGCGGTTTTCGGATACAGAGCGGCTTCGAGCGCGGTCTGCGGCGGCGTCTCCCCGGGAGCATCCGCATCGGCGATATCGACTTCGACGTCATCGGCATCGGCCTCGGCATCGGCGTCTTCTCCGGCACTCGGGATATCGCCTTCCAGCTCTGCCTCGGCTTCAGCCTGGGCCTCGGAATCGGTCGCGTCGGGGGCATCCGCGCGGTCAGCCTCGTCCAGCTCCGCCTCGTCCTCCACACCCACCGCCGCGCGCAGAGGCTCGCCGATGGCGGCGGCGGTGGCCATGGCCGCTTCGAGGACGGGCAGGTCCGCCTCGGGCAATCTGTCGGGATCCAGCGCAAGCAGAATCTCGACAGCCGGCTCGTAAGAGGGCGTCACGATCTGCGCTGCGGCGAAATAGAAGCGTGCGCGCTCTTCCTCGTCACTGTCACCGGCGGAGAAGCCGATGGCGCGCTCGGCAGCCAGGCGGGCCAGGTCGAGCGCGCCCGAAAGCAGCGCGTGGCGGGCGAAGAAGAGATAGAGATCCCGCTTGCCCTCGCCGTCCATCTGCGCGAGCACGGCTTCGAGCCGCAGGAAATCCTCGACGCTCTGCGCGAAATCGAGCGTCGCCAGCAGCGAGATGAAACGCTGGCGGAAATTGCCGGCATAGACCGAGTTGCGGTAGCGGCGCAGATACTGCACGGCGAGAAATTCCAGCTGCTCCAGTTCGCCGCGCTGGCCCTCGACGAAGATCTCGCGGCGCAACGCCGCCTCCTCGGCGAGCGTGCCCGGCGCAAGCAGACGCGCCAGTGAAAGCAGACGCACCGCCTCCTGCGGATCCTCGCGCACGATCAGCGCCGAGCGGGCAATGGCGATCTGCGCCCCGAGATAGCCGGGCAGCGCCTGCGGATCGAAGCCCGCGAGCCGCTCGCGGGCATCCTCCTCGCGGCCATGCACATAGGCGAGCGCACCGGCCAGAAGGTCGGGATCGATCGCGGGCGCGGGATCGAGGGCGAGCATGCGCTCCAGCACGATCGGCGGACCGCCGCCCAGAACAAAACTCACCGCCGCATTGGCGTTGCGCTTGTCGGCGAATTCCGCCGGATCGGCGCGCAGGAAGGTCTCGGCGACGCGGGTGATCAGCGCCCGCTGGCCCTCATGGGCGCGGATATCGCCATGGGCAATGCGCTCCTGCAGGGATTGCAGCGTGCGCAGCATGGCATAGGGCTGGCGCGCTTCCTCGCGCCGCTCCTGCGCGATCTGCGCTTCGCGCGTCGCTTCACGCGCGGCGATACGCGCCTCGGATTCACCGACAGCCGGAGCGGGAGCGAAAAGGAGTGTCGCGAGCCCCACACCGGCGAGCAGGATAAGACGCAGGAGGTCGCGCAGGCAGGGAGCAATGCGGGCCGTCATGCCGGGCGCTCCAGCAGCAGGATCTCGATGCGCCGGTTTTCCGCCGCATCCGGGTCGGCAGGAACCTTGAGCATGCGGTCCGCATGGCCCTCGACGCGGGCGATGCGCCCCTCGTCGAAACCGCCATGCACGAGCATGTGATAGGCCATATGCGCGCGCGCGGTGGACAGGCGCCAATTGTCGTATTCTTCGGAACGGAAGGGCCGGCCATCGGTATGCCCCCGGATCACCAGTGGTTCCGGACGCTGGCCCAGCACCTGGGCGAGGGTGCGCAGCACACCGACGACTTCCGGCCTGGGCTCGGCGGAGCCGATCGCGAACATGCCGAAATCCGCCGCATCGGTCAGGCTGATCAGCATGCCTTCCGGCGTGGCGCGCACTTCCAGAAGCGGTTGATCGGCGAGCTGCGGCAATTCCGTATCGATCTGTCGGGCGATCTCGGCACGCAACGCGGCGGCTGCGACCTCGGCCTCGCTCGGCGCTTCCTCGGTGAGCACTTCCTCCACGGTCTTTGCCAGCTCGATCTCACCCTCGACGCTCGATTCCTCCAGCAGGCCGGGCTCGGCATCGGTGAAGGTGTCGAGCGCGGGCAGAGGCTCCTGCGCGATCTCGGCGATCGCGAGCGCCTCGACATCGGCGGCGGGCTCCTCGACCACCTCGATCACGATCATGCCCTGCCCGCTGAAATCGGTTTCATCATCCGGCACCACCGTCTCGGTCTCATCGCTCTCGACGAAAAGCGGAAACGGCAGTTGCGCTTCGTCGGTGGCGGGTTCGCCCTCGCCGGGGCCGAGTTCGGGAAAGGCGGCGCCGGCATCGGTGAGGCCGCGCGGGCCGGTCGAGCCATCGCCATCGGCGCGGGCGATGCGCGGCTGTGGCGCGGTCTGCCAGTAGACCGGGTCGAAGGGATCGCGGAACGCATCGCCACCGGGCAGGCCGGGCTCGCCGCTCTCGCCGGGAGAGACGTCGATCGCGGCACTCGGCGGCTGGCGCTCGTCGAGCTCGGCGGCGAGCTCGGCCAGGACCGCATAGGGATCGTGGAAGAGCTCGCTTTCGGAGAAGCGCGGGCGCTCGCCGCCGGCGACATCGGACCCTTCCCCGCCCTCACCCGGATCACCGCGCGGGGGCACGATAGTGGAATGCTCGTCGCCATCAACGCCGCTCGACGAGGATTCGGGATCGCGCAGGCCTTTGCGGTCGCTCGTCGCCTCGGCCAGATTGATCGGGTTGAAATAGTTCGCCACCATCTCCTTGGCGTCGTCATCAGTGACGTTGATGAGCCACATCACCAGAAAGAAGGCCATCATCGCGGTCATGAAATCGGCGAAGGCGATCTTCCAGACGCTGTTCTTGGCTTCACCTGCGTCAGGGTCGCGCTTGCGGCGCACGATGATGATTTCCTGGGGTTGCTTGTCGTCCATGACCGGGATTCCTCAGGGCTGGCTGACATCGCCGGACAGGATCCGGGACCATTGCGCGATCTGGGTTTCGAGGGTGGTATCGGCGCAGCTGACGCGGATATCGGCGCGCCCCGGCACCGCATGCATGACGAGACCGGGGTGCTCGGGCAGGGCCGCGCGCAGGGCGTCGATCAGATCCTGCGGACCCTCGACGCGGATCTCGGCACCGGCCTCGCCGGCGGCGAAGAGGCGCTCCAGCATGCGCGCCATCTCGGCGCAGGCCTTCTCCCGCAGGGCTTCGGCGAGAAAGGGCTCAAGCGCGCGGGCAAGCTTCCCGGCAAGACGCAGGCGCAGCTCCGCCAGCCCCGATTCGAGCGCCTCGGTGAGGCGTGCCGATTCCTCCGCGACCCATGTGGCGCGCGCTTCCCCGAGCGCGCGTTCATGCATTGCGGTGAGTTCGGCGGTCACAATCTCGCGGGTTTCACGGGCGGCCTCGGCGCGACCGGCCGCATCAGCCTGCGCACGCGCCTGTTCGAGCGCTTCCGCCAGCTGCGCATCGGCCTGGGCCTGGGCTTTTGCGCGACCTTCCTCATAGCCGCGCTGCCAGGCATCCTCGGAAGCTCCGGCGCGCCGGATCTCCGCCATCGGGCGAACCGGGCGCTCAGCATGGAGCGGCTCTGGCGCTGGAAGGAGCTGGAATTCCTCGAGACAGCTCTGGATCGGGCGCACCATGATCACGCATCCTCGCTTTCACGCATCCATTGGCGCAGGATGTGCACGGCCTGCTCTTCGTTGAGATTGACGATCTGTTCGAGTCGTCTGACGTTGTTCGTGTTGAACCTCGACGAGACGTCGGCGATCAGATCGACATCCCCTGAGCCACCCGCCATCCGGTCGGCCAGGGCAGCGGCCCCGTACCCGCCCCCTTCGCTCTCGATCGCAAGCGGCGTCGCGGCCTGATCGATCGCCTGCTGCTGCTCGCTCTGCGGACGCTGCACGATGGCGTTGACGGCGGGGCGCAGGCCGAACCAGATCACCATCGCCGCCACCAGCAACATGGCGAGTGCGCTGACGATGTTGCCGGTCTGGCGCAAGAGGATCTCGCTCATGGCAGGACCGGGCACGGGTTCGAAATTGCCGTAATCGTCGAGGAAATTCACCACCGCAACCTTGAGCGTATCGCCCCGTTCCTCGCGCAAACCGGCGGCGGAGGCCGCGAGCGCCTCGATCTCGGCAATCTGCGCAGCGAGTTCCGCTTCGCCCGCATCCTCACCCAGAGCCGCCGTGAGGCGTGAACGGTTGACCAGCAGCGCGATCGAGACATTCTCGATGGCATAGCCCTCGCTGCTGGTCTGGATCTGCGTGGATGATATCTCGTAATTGGTGAGATCCTCCCGGCGCTGCACCTCCTCGTTCGACTGCTCACCCGGCACCGCGCCGACTTCCTCTTCGGGGATGTTCTGTTGCACGGTGGTGGGGGTATCGCGTGAAAGATTCTCGGCGGTTTCGTTTTCGCGAATGATGCGGATCGAGCGTTCGACGCGCGAATCAGGATCGAAAATGGTCTCGTTGATCACCCGGCGATCCGTATTCAGGCTCGCCTTGGCGCTGACCTCGAAATTGTCGAGCCCCAGATAGGGAGCGAGCGTGCGCCGGACATTGCTTTCGATATCACGGTTTACCCCGGCGGTCAGCGTCGCCATCTGTGCGGTGGCGCCGTTGCTGCCGTCATCGCCGGAGGCCAGCAGCGTACCGTCGGTGGAAAGCACCGTGACACGCTCGACGCTCATCCCCGGCACGGCGGCGGCGACGAGGTGGCGGATCGATTGCGCCGCGCCGCCCGCATCAGGCGATTCCATGCGCACCACCACCGAGGCCGAGGGCGGGCGCTGTTCGCGGCGAAAGGAGCCGGGATCGGCCATGACGATATGCACCCGCGCCGCCGAGACCCCGCGTATCGCCTGGACCGAACGCGCGATTTCGCCTTCGAGCGCACGCACCCGGGTGACTTCCTGCATGAAGGAGGTGATGCCGAGCGAGCCGAGATTGTCGAACAGTTCGTAGCCGGCATTGGCGCTGTAGGGCAGCCCCTTCTCGGCCAGCAGCATGCGCGCCCGCGCCGTCTGCGAATGCGCCACCATCACGGCATCGCCGGCGGTATTGACGTCGAATTCGATGCCGGCCTCGGTCAGCGCCGAGCCGATGCGGGTGACGTCCTCGCGCTCGAGCCCGGAATAAAGCACAGTGAACTGGGGCCGGCTGAGATAATAGGCCGAGAGGCCGATCGTGGCAAAAACCGTCAAGCCGACCAGCGCCAGTATCATCAGACGCCGGGCTCCCAGTTCCTGCAGGCTCACCCATAACTTGTCGGCATGTTCGCGCGCGCTCATCGTGCCTCTCGCCCTGTTCCGCCTCATCGATGCGGGCAGCCGCCCTCGGGGCCCGCCGACGCATCGAAGGCAGTGTGGCGGTTCAATCTTGTCCGAGGATTGCGTCTTGCCGTTCGCGCCATAGATACTCACCGTCATCGAATGCCGTCGGTCCCGGCGGCGACGAGGGGGAGGACGGGTTTGAGCGAGGACGAGACTCCACCGGAACGAGATCAGATGCCGGATGGCGCGGGCCAGCCGGCTCAGACCGGTCCGACGCTGAAGATCGCGCCGTCGATGAGCCTCGTCGAGGCCACACAATGGGATGCCTGCGCGCTCGCCGCCGCGACGCCGGACGAGCGCGACGATCCCTTCATCCGCCACGCCTTTCTGTCGGCGCTGGAAGATGCCGGTTGCGTGCGCGCCGAGACCGGCTGGGGACCGGCGCATGTGCTGCTCGAAGACGAAGGCGGCGGGCTGATCGGCGCCGTGCCCTGCTATCTGAAAGGCCATTCGCGCGGCGAATACGTGTTCGATCAGGGCTGGGCGGATGCCTATGAGCGCGCCGGCGGGCGCTATTATCCCAAGCTCCAGGTCTCCATCCCCTTCACGCCGGTGACCGGCCCGCGTCTGCTCGCACCGCCCGGAGAGGATGGCAAAGCGATCCGCAGCCAGCTGATTTCGGGCCTGCGCGCCCTGCGCCGCCAGACCGGCGCCTCCTCGATCCATGCCACCTTCCTGCGCGAGGATGATTTCAACGCCTTCGCGAGCGACGACTTCCTCACCCGCATCGACCAGCAGTTCCACTGGTTCGACGAGGGCTACGGCGATTTCGAAGGCTTCCTCGCCAGCCTCGCCTCACGCAAGCGCAAGGCGATCCGGCGGGAGCGGCGCGATGCGCTGGCGGAGGATATCACGGTCGAATGGGTCACCGGCGCCGATCTCAGCGAGGCGCATTGGGATGCGTTTCACGCATTCTATGAGGATACCGGCGCGCGCAAATGGGGGCGGCCCTATCTCAACCGGCAATTCTTCTCGCTGATCGGCGAACGCATGCCGGAGCGGGTGCTCCTGATCCTGGCGAAGCGCGCCGGGCGCTACATCGCGGGTGCGATCAACTTCATCGGCAAGGACGCGCTCTACGGGCGCAACTGGGGCTGCATCGAGGATCACCCCTTCCTGCATTTCGAGATCTGCTATTACCAGGCCATCGATTACGCCCTCGCCCACGGTCTGACGCGGGTCGAGGCCGGGGCACAGGGCGAGCACAAGCTCACGCGCGGCTATCGCCCGGTGACGACGCGCTCGGCCCATCTCATCGCCGATCCCGGCCTGCGCCGCGCCGTGGCGGATTATCTGCGCCGCGAGAGCGGTTACGTCCGCGCCGTCAGCGAGGAACTGACCGAGGCCCTGCCCTTCCGGCGCGACCAGCGCGACGGGAAAGCCTGATCCGGCCTTGACCGGAGGGCCACGGGGGGCACACTCGCTGGCAGACGATTCATGGCCATGCAAAGCATGGACCGGCCAGCAAGGAGAGTGAGCCGATGAGCACGCAGCCCGAAACCGCCTATGACGACAGCAACGTCTTCGCCAAGATCCTGCGCGGTGAATTGCCCTGCCACAAGGTCTATGAGAACGACGACGTGCTCGCCTTCATGGATATCATGCCGCGCGGAGACGGGCATTGCCTCGTCATCCCAAAGAGCGCGGCGCGCAACTGGCTCGATGCCAGCGCGCATCAGCTCGCCTCGGTCGCCGAGGCGGCGCAGCTGATCGCACGCGCGGCGATGAAGGCCTTCAAGGCGGACGGGATCACTATCCAGCAGTTCAATGAACCCGCCGGAGGGCAGGTCGTGTTTCATCTGCATGTCCATGTGATCCCCCGTTTCGACGGCGTGCCCCTGCGTCCGCATACGGGCGAGATGGCGGATCAGGCGCAGCTGGCACAGCATGCCGAAACGCTGCGCGCGGCGCTTCCGGGCTGAATTCTGATCGAAACAACAGTTTTTTCAAAGACTTGTGAGCGTTCCGGGGACTCGTTCGGAACGCTCTTTTTATGCACCCAATGAATTATGAAGACCACGTTAACCATAAGTACGTAATAAGTATTACGATTACGTATTATTAATTGACTTCAAGCATCAAAAATTAAATAGTCAATGCATCGGGATTTCAGATATCTTAATCAGGAGTGAGCAAGATGAACACGACACCGGTTACCTTCACCAGCACCCGCCAGAGCAACGTCGACGATCGTCGCCTCGACAGCGCGCAGCAGGATTTCAACAACGCACTCAAAAGCGTCGATCAGGATTTCGATTTCGGTTCGAAAGCGCCGAGCCTGACCAATCTCTACAAAACCGGCGATACGAGCCGGAGAGAGATCGAACAGCAGTTGCGCTCTGTCAGCACGGGACACAATGCAGACCCTACTCCTGCGAGCCTGTCCCGTCAGAGCAACAGCTGGGTTGAGGCCGGCTCTACGGGCTGGGAGCCGCCGACAGCACGCCGCGATGCGTCAAACGACGATACCACCACGACGACGATGGGTCGCACATCGCGCAGCGATGAACAGCGCCGCACGGATGACCAGCGCCGCACGGATGACCAGCGCCGCACGGATGAAAAGGTCCGCAGCGATGACGCGCGCGGCAGCGATGACAATGTCGCCCCGGTAACGATGCACTCGCGTTCGAACGTCACGCCGTCGGTTCTCCAGAATGTCGGAAGCATCGGTGCGAGTAACGGCCAGAGCGCATTGTTCGTGCACAGTGAAGAAAAAGTCAGCGTCGACACAATCCGCAATACGCTGAACAACCGCTTCCCTGATGGCAATATATCTGTCGCGCAACTGGTCGAGCAGTTCAATATCAGTGAGCCCCGCGCGAAGAATTTCATGCGCCATCATGGCACCGCCGGTGAACTCAGCATCGATGCCTTCATGCGGCATGTGTCGCGCTGGCAGGACGAAGACGGCAATCTGACGCAGGCGCGCTTCGAATCGGCGATTCTCAATGGCGCCAGCCACCTCAACGTCAACCGCTTCGAATATGAAGAAGGCAAAGGGTATGAGTTCCGCGGCTTCAAAGAACTGTACCGTCGCGCCGGCGGGGACCTGCCTGACGAGACACTTCTCAAGATATTCAACCAACTCAAGTCCCTTGACATGAAGGGCAGCGACGAACACGTGGAGCGCTCCGAATTGTTCAAGCTTGGCATCGCACCCGATGATGCTGGCGATGTAGAAGTCAGCCGCATTCTCAGAGCCTTTGATATAGCCGCATTCGGGGAGCCGGAATCGGCGCCGACACCGACGCCGATTTCAACGCAGAAGCCGGCACTTCCTACGGTTGACTGGACGCCGCCGAATCCGGGTAATGGCCATTCGCAGACGATAGCGCGCCCGAATGGGGTCCCGTATATCCTGCAACAGGGCAATATCCAGAATATCTTCGACCCGTCTTTCTTCGCTGGTGGAGGCACCGCGTCCTCGAACGAGTGGAGAAGCGGAAACAACACCTTCAAGAACATCTGGCCCTGAGTCTGACACCCAAGTGAGGCGGGCGGCATCCGCAAGGATGCCTGCCGGACCCCTCCTCCTGACCCGGCCCCGAGCCTGCCTCGAAAGCCGCGCCATAACAGGCGCGGCTTTTTACTCTTCAAATACATGCAAAATTATTATACAATATGTATATTAAATATTTTTATTGACTAGGAAAAAATTTTTATATATAGTTAATTCGAATTTGAATGGGAGTTTGAGTTATGAGCAATAATATTGAATTAAATATGACAGGCCCCAACGTCGCTTCAAATTTTCAACCGACTACTCCTGGCATAGGTTGGCTTGATGGGGCCGTTCACCACGACTCTAATGATCAAGCATATCAACGCCCTACGCAACGCGGCCGCCAGGATCCCGGCTATGGTCCAGATGAGGCGTACAATGGCAATCTTGTCGCCACCTACCAGCCAAGCTCGAGCTCGAGCGATTGGCCCATCACTGCGGGGCAGGAGCTCACTTCTATGCTCACGCCCGCGTATCCGAACCAGGCGTCGTTGCTTGCGCTCAAGGAGCGCCTCCTGTCGCAAGCCGGCGGTGATGCGATGCTTAACAAGGAAGAAGGTGCAAAAGCCCTGCGTATCTCTGAGCAGCAGATGGATTTGATCATCAAGAATCTGGGTGGCGCCGATGCCACTTCTGTCTCCGTTGAGCAGGTCATGGAACATTTCGAAGAATACGCCAATCAGGATCCGCTTCAGCTTATCACCGACAGTGGCATCAACGCGGCAATCATGGATATGATGGGCGGCCTCGGCAATTTCGACGTCTGGGCCGGCGAGGATGATCACATCAACCAGAACGAATTCTGGGGCCTTGCGCAGGCACTCAGCGATGGACTGACCGTCAATGATGAAACATTCAATATCGAGCGCCCGGAAGCCAACGCAATTTTTGCGCAGCTTTCCGGCTCAGATGGCCTGATTGATCGCAACGAGCTCGCTCCGATTGCCGAAGTTCAGGAAGACGGGACTTTCGACTGGGAAGCCGCCCAACAACAGCTCGTCGAACGCGCGGCAGCGGTCGGTCAAGTCGGGTCCGGCAACAATAACGGGCAAAGCGGCTCCGGTAGCACCGGGTTGCCAGGCGCTCACCCACAACCGGACAACAACTGGGTTTATTTCGACCCCGACAGCACCTTCGACAATACCGGCGGCGACGATCCCTGACCGCCGTACCCCGTTTCGGGCCCCTGCCGCTCACTCCCGATACATCGGGGGCCCGTCGAGGCCGCGCTCTTTCGAGAGCGCGGCCTTCGCCGTTTTATCACTCATCTCGCGGCTCACCCCTTGCCGAAACGCGCCTTGATCTCCGCGACGATTCCCTCCACGCCGAAGCGCACCGGGTCGGTCGCGGGTAATCCGTAAGTCTTTTCGATCCTTGCGAGCTCGTCGCGGGCCTCCGCCTCGTCAAGCGCCTGCGTGTTCACCGCGATGCCGACGCAGCGGATGGCGGGATTGGTGAGGCGGCCGCAGGCAATGGTCATGTGGATGACGTCGCCGATCGTCGGCAGCGGGGTATTCACGCCGCGCATGTTGCGCCGGGTCGGCTCGTGGCAGACGACGAAGGCATCCGGCTGGGCGCCGTGCAGCAGGCCGAGCGAGACGCCGGCGAAGGAGGGGTGGAAGAGTGATCCCTGCCCTTCGATCAGATCCCAGTGATCGGGCTCTGCTGTCGGCGAGATCCATTCCACCGCGCCGGAAATGAAATCCGCCACCACGGCGTCGATTGCCGCGCCGCGCCCGGAAATGAACACGCCGGTCTGGCCGGTGGCGCGGAAATCGGCATCGAAACCGGCATCACGCATGCCTTTTTCCAGCGCGAGCGCGGTGTATTTCTTGCCCACCGAGCAATCCGTCCCCACCGTCAGGAGCCGCATGCCCGGGCGCTTGTCGCCCTTGCCGGTGGCGAAACGCTCGTTGCTCATGCGCACATCGTGCAGCTTGCGCCCGTTGCGCTGCGCCGCCGCCGCGATCTCGGGAATATCACCCAGACGCATATGCAGGCCCGACGCCACGTCGAGGCCGGAATCGAGCGCATCGACGATGATCGACACCCAGTCATCGGGCAGCACGCCGCCGGCATTGACGACGCCGATCACCATGGTCCTGACGCCCCTATCGGCGGCCTCGCGCGGGTTCATGTCGGGGAGCTTCGCATCCGCGTTGCAGCCGGGAAGCCGCATCTGGCCGATGCACCATTCCGGGCGCCAGTCGACGATGCCGAGCCCGGTCTTGGCCGCGAGCGCATCGCGGGCATCGCCCAGGAAGAGGAGATATGGATGTTCGATCTGCATGGATTCCCCGCTCGCTTGCTGCGCCTGCCGGCGCTTGTTCTGCTTCAAAACTGCGCGAAAGCGCGCGCCATGCAAGCCCCCGCGTGGCGTTTTTTGTCGAAAGCCCGCCTGTGCCCCCGCGCGCGCGTCATCATTGGTGGGTTGCGCAAGGGGTAAGATTGTGAACCGCCCCGGTTCGTGCTAACGCCGCGCCATCAGGTCGAGGCGATGCGCCTCCCGCAACGCAGAGTGAGACGATGATCGAGCGCTACGCCCGCCCGGAAATGACCGCCATCTGGTCGCCGGAGACGAAATTCCGCATCTGGTTCGAAATCGAGGCCCACGCCACCATGGCCTTGGCCGAAATCGGCGTGGTCCCGCGCGAGGCCGCGCAGATCGTCTGGGAAAAAGGCTCCGCCGCCACCTTCGACGTGGCGCGCATCGATGCGATCGAGCGCGAGGTCAAGCACGACGTCATCGCCTTCCTCACGCATCTGGCCGAGATCGTGGGGCCGGAGGCGCGCTTCGTGCATCAGGGCATGACCTCCTCCGACGTGCTCGATACCTGCTTCAACGTGCAGCTCACCCGCGCCGCCGACCTCCTGCTGGCCGATCTCGATGCGCTGCTCGCCGCGCTGGAACGCCGCGCATTCGAGTACAAGCTGACGCCGACGATCGGGCGCTCGCACGGCATCCATGCCGAGCCGACAACCTTTGGCCTGAAGCTCGCCCAGGCCTATGCCGAGTTCGACCGCTGCCGCAGCCGCCTCGTCGCCGCGCGTGCAGAGATCGCCACCTGCGCCATTTCCGGCGCCGTCGGCACCTTCGCCAATATCGATCCGCGCGTGGAGGAATACGTGGCCGAGAAACTCGGCCTCACACCCGAGCCGGTTTCCACCCAGGTGATCCCGCGCGACCGCCACGCCATGTTCTTCGCCACGCTCGGTGTGATCGCCTCCTCGATCGAGCGGCTGGCCACCGAAGTGCGCCATCTCCAGCGCTCGGAAGTGCTGGAGGCGGAAGAGTATTTCTCCCCCGGCCAGAAGGGCTCCTCGGCCATGCCGCACAAGCGCAACCCGGTTCTGACCGAGAATCTCACCGGTCTCGCGCGCATGGTACGCTCCTACGCCCTGCCCGCCATGGAGAACGTGGCGCTCTGGCATGAGCGCGACATCTCGCATTCCTCCGTCGAGCGCATGATCGGCCCGGATGCGACGGTGACACTGGATTTCGCGCTCGCGCGCCTCACCGGGGTGATGGACAAGCTGGTCGTCTATCCCGAAACCATGCAGAACAATCTCGACCGCTTGGGCGGGCTGGTGCATTCGCAGCGCGTGCTGCTGGCGCTCACGCAAAAGGGCGTCTCGCGCGAGGATTCCTATCGCCTCGTGCAGCGCAACGCCATGCCGGTCTGGCGCGGCGAGGGGGACTTCCTGACGCTGCTCAAGGCGGATCCGGAAGTCAGCGCGAAGATGAGCGATGCCGAGATCGCGGAATGCTTCGATCTCGGCTACCACCTCAAACAGGTCGATACCATCTTCACGCGGGTCTTCGGGCGCGCCTGAGGCGCGTCAATCGAGGCGCGTCAATCGAGGCGCGTCATGCCGGCAGTGAAGCGCTTCCAGTTTCTGACGTAACCTTCGGCGGAGCCGCGCAAACCCGCGATTGCCGCCTCGTCGAGGGTGCGCACGGCCTTGGCCGGGGCGCCGACGATGAGGGAATTGTCGGGAAATTCCTTGCCCTCGGTGATCAGTGCATTGGCGCCGATCAGGCAGTTGCGCCCGATCCGGGCGTGATTGAGGATCGTCGCGCCCATCCCCACCAGCGACCCATCGCCGATCGTGCAGCCATGCAGGATGGCGCGGTGGCCGATGGTGCAGCCGGCGCCGACGCTGAGCGGCGCGCCCATATCCGTATGCAGCACGGAATGCTCCTGGATGTTGGAGCCTTCACCGATATCGATCAGTTCGTTATCCCCGCGCAAAACCGCACCAAACCAGATCCCGACATCATCGGCGAGCCGGACCTTGCCGATGACATGCGCATCCGGCGCGATCCAGAAGCGGCCCACCTGCGGGGTTTGCGGTGCGACGCCGTCGAGTGCATAGAGCGGCATTCTGCGCCCTCCCTTTTGATTGTTCTGAAGCATCAGGGAAGCGGGCGCGGACATGGCGTGTCAAGCACCGCATGCGCAAACCGTTTCGAGCGCATCACCCGAACAGGAAGTGCAGGGCGTCGCGCACGAGCGATCCGGAGGCGAGGCTCCACAAACCGGCAATGATCGTCGCGGCCATGACGAAGCCGATGGGGCGATCCTCGTAGCGGCGTCCGCGCACGGTATTGCGCATGATGATGAAGGGAGCGGAGAATGCCAGCACCGGCAGGCTGGCGACCACGATCGGCCCCTTGCCGAGCAACAGGTTGAAGCTCGCCCGCCGGGCCGTCAGCGCCTCGAACATGCTGGCCAGCGCGCCAGCGAAGGCGAAGCCGACGAGGATCGTCACGAGGCTCGAAATGTTGGACGCATCAAAACTCATCGCGCTTTCCCGATACTCTCTCACCACCGTCCCGAACCAGAACGGCCAGTGTGCACCAGCTTTAACGAATGATTAAGCCTGATCGCGCGACAAGGTTAACGCGTGCAGCATGATCGCGCGGCGCGACACGGGGCGGGAAATGGCGCGGGAATCGGTCTTCTACAGGCAACCTCATCCGGCAATCGGGCAGCGCCAGGCTGGCCCGCCGCAAAAGCTGATCCGCGCCGATCTGCTGGTCCTGGTCCTGATCGTACTCGTCTGCGCGGCAGGCATCGCCGCCTTCAGCATGAGCCGGCATCTGCTTTTGCCGACAAAATCCGAACCGCAGGAGCCGATCATGCATGATCTGCGCTTCGCCGGACAGTCGCTGCGCGTGGCCGAGCACTGGCTCGCGATCAGCGACGGCGTTCCGGGGCGGTTGAGCCTGCGCATACCGCTTGCCGATATCATCGGAGATGCTGCCGCCCCCGAGGCACAGCTCATCGTCGCCCTCGCCGCGCCCGATCGCGCAGTGGCACCGGCGGATCGCCCGCGACTGATTTACGCGCGCTTCCTGTCGAGCGATGCCAGCACTTTCGGCGGCAATCTGGTGCGCCGTTCGTTTCGTGACGATACGCCCTATGCCGGAGAAGTGCTGCTGCTCGCGCCGCCAGAGGGCCGCAACTTCGCAGCACGTTGCGCCCAACGCGGCGACGGGCCCGTCGCGCCGACTTGCTCAGCGGAGCTGCGTCGCAACGGCCTCGACATTCAACTGCAGATGGCCAAAGCGGACGTGCGGCACTGGGAGCGTATCGTCCTCTGGCTGAACACGGATCTGCTCGCGCCGCACGAGTGAATCGGCGGCGCGGGATGGGCGCCTTGCCGGCGCAGGTTCAGTCTTCCAGATCCGTGTCCAGGATCGCCATCTGGAAATTGAACGAGCGATCGCCATCCTCGTCATCGAGGAAGAGCACGCCGATGAATTCCTCACCGATATAGACCTCGGCCGAATCGTCTTTCTTGGGGCGCCCGACGACACGGATCGCGTGATTTGCGAAAGTCTGGCGGAGATAACGCTCGACTTTCGCCATTTCGGATTTGTTCACCAGTTGCTCCGCTTTTCTGATTTGGGGACGCGAACGGCTTGCCATGTTGCGCGGGCCGGCGCAACCCGCCGCAGGCGGATCGCGTCACGCTGCGTCAGCGCCCCTGCTTCTCGGCCAGAATCTGGTCCATCGTCCGCGCCGGCTCGGCGCAACCCGCCGTGCCGACGACGCGGGCGGGAACGCCGGCGACCGTCGTATTATGGGGCACGGGTTCAAGCACCACGGAGCCGGCGGCGACGCGGGCGCAATGGCCAACCTCGATATTGCCCAGGATCTTGGCCCCGGCCCCGATCAGCACGCCGCAGCGAATCTTGGGATGGCGATCCCCGCTCTCCTTGCCGGTGCCGCCGAGCGTCACATCCTGCAGGATCGAGACATCGTCATCGACGCTCGCCGTTGCACCGACGACGAGGCCGGTGGCGTGATCGAGGAAGATTCCCTTGCCGATCGTCGCCTGTGGATTGATGTCGGTCTGGAAGGTCTCGGAGGAGACGCTCTGCAGATAGAGCGCCAGATCGCGCCGCCCGCGATGCCAGAGCCAATGCGCCAGACGATAGGTCTGGATGGCGTGAAACCCCTTGAAGTAGAGCAAGGGCTCGATCAGCCGCGTGCAGGCCGGATCCCGGTCGATCACGGCGATGATATCGGCGCGAAAGGCCGCGCCGATGCCCGGCTCGTCCTGGACGGCTTCCATATAGGTCTGGCTGATCAGATCCGCCGAGAGCGCGGGATGCGCCAGCCGCGACGCCACCCGGTGAATCACCGCCGCTTCGAGCGAGGGCTGATTCAGCACGCTGGTGAGCACGAAATTGGTGAGCGCCGATTCGTTGCGCGCAACCGCTTCAGCCTCATGCCGGACCTGATCCCAGATCGGATCGAGATTCCCGACCACGCCGCGCCGCTGCGAAACGGCGGCATCGCTCTTCGTTTGCGTCCGCGCCATCGGCCTGTCCTCCCGTTCTGCGCAATACGCGCATTCCTCTTATTATAAGCCTTGATCGAGCCGATCCAAGAAGCTTTCGACCGCATTGGAAAACACATCGTTGCGATCACCCGCCACCATGTGGCGTGCCTGCGCCACGTCGATAAACTGCGCATGCGGCACCAGTTCGCGAAACGCCTGCGCCGCCTCGGGTGTGACGAGTTCGCTGGAACCGCCGCGCACCAGCAGAACCGGAACCCGGATCGCACGGGCGCATCGATGTAAAGCCGCCTCCGATTCGCGCCAGTCGGCATTGACCGAGCCGGGCCCGTCGAGGAAAGCAGGGTCCCAGTGCCAGTACCAGCGCCCGTCATCGGCGCGGCGCAGGTTCTTGCGCAGACCGTCGAGCGAGCGCGGGCGGGGGCGGTGCGGCAGGTAGCGCGCCACCGCATCCGCCGCCGCGTCGATCGTCGCGAAACCCTCGCGCGCCTGCGCCATCATGAAGGTCTGGATACGGTCCACCCCGCGCGGATCCATCTGCGGCACGATATCGACGAGGACCAGCGCGCGAAAACATGGCGCGGCCTGCGGGTCGTCACCCAGCGCGAGGATCGAAGCGAGACCACCGAGCGAGGCGCCGATGGCGACGGGTGCCCGCCCGCCATCCTGCATCAGCACCTGCGCGACGCGGCGCGCATCGGCGCCGAAATCGCGAAAGCCGTAGGCACCGGAAGCGAGCCAGTCGCTCTCGCCATGGCCGCGCTGGTCGAGGGCGATTGCCCGCCAGCCGCGCCCGGCGAGGCGCTCGGCCGTTCCGCCCCAGGCGTGACGCGTCTGCCCGCCGCCATGCAGCAGCAGCGCCGTCGGGGCCGATGCGCGCGCAGCCTGCTCCCCGGCGAAGAATTCATCACCGACGAGGCGGTTGTCATGGGCTCCGGTGAAGCTGATCGTCACGCGCGTTCATCCAGGAATTGCAGCACACCGGCGCGGTGGGCCTTGTCGCCGACGGCAAGGTTGTGGTCGCGGCCGGGAATATCGAGCGCCTGCGCATCCGGCATCAGCGCCGCGAGCTTATGCGGCGAGCCGGCGATTTCGTCCTTGGTGCCGACGCTGATCAGGGTCGGCACCGTGATGCGCTCGATCTCGGCCCGGGTCAGCGTCTGGCGTGAGCCACGAATGCAGGCGGCGAGCGCCTTCAGATCGCTCCCGGTCTGCTCGGCGAAGAGGCGAAACATCCGCTGCAGCGGATCGGTGAGCTCGTCGGCGGAGGCGACTTCCATCGCATCGGCGATGCCCATCGGCAGGCCCACACCCTCGACGAGATGGATCCCGAGCCCGCCCATCAGCAGGCTGCGCACCCGGTCGGGATGGGCCAGCGCGAGATGGGAGCTGATCCGCGCGCCCATGGAATAGCCCATGACGTCGGCGCGGGGAATGTCGAGATGATCGAGCAGCCGGCGCGCATCCTCGGCCATGATGAAGCTGTCATAGGCGGCGGGATCATAAAGCTTCTCGCTCTGCCCGTGGCCGCGATTATCGAGCGCGATGACGCGGCGCCCGGCCCGCGCGAGCGTCTTCACCCACAGGGTGTTCACCCAGTTGACGGCATGGTTGGAAGCGAAACCGTGGATCAGAATGATCGGCTCGCCGCGATCCTCGCCCTCGGCGGCGACGTCGATGAAGGCGATGCGCACGCCGTCGGATGAAAAGCTCTGCATGGTCGATATGGCCCGAATGAATTGTCGTCGATCACGTGCGAAGCGGCTGCACCGCCTCGCACAGGGTATGGACCAGGCGCGCCCGTTTGCGCAATGGCCGCGATGCGACAGGCGCCATGAGCAAACCGCGTGGCGGGTCACGACTCATTCGCCTCTACCCAAGCCGTACGCTTGTTGCTAATGAGCGCGCAACAAACCGTCATGCCGGAGCGCTCATCATGTCTCACGCCGATCTCGCCGCCACCATCGATGCCGCCTGGGAGGATCGCGCCTCCGTTTCCGCCGCCACCACCGGCGCGGTGCGCGAGGCCGTCGAAACCGCCCTTGCCATGCTCGATTCCGGCAAGGCCCGCGTTGCCGAGAAGCAGGGTGATGACTGGGTCGTGCATCAATGGCTGAAGAAGGCCGTGCTGCTCTCCTTCCGCCTCAACGACATGGCAGTCATTGCCGGCGGGCCGGGCCAGTCGGTCTGGTGGGACAAGGTCGCCTCCAAGTTCGATGCCTGGGACGCGGCGCGCTTCAAGGAGGCAGGCTTTCGCGCGGTGCCCAATTGCGTCGTGCGCCGTGGCTCGCATATCGCCAAAGGCGTCGTTCTGATGCCGTCCTTCGTCAATCTCGGCGCCTATGTCGATGAGGGCACCATGGTCGATACCTGGGCCACCGTCGGCTCCTGCGCGCAGATCGGCAAGAACGTGCATCTGTCTGGCGGCGTCGGCATCGGCGGCGTGCTGGAGCCGCTACAGGCCAACCCGACCATCATCGAGGACAATTGCTTCATCGGCGCGCGCTCCGAAGTGGTCGAGGGCGTGATTGTCGGCGAGGGTTCCGTGCTCTCCATGGGCGTCTTCCTCTCCGGCTCGACGAAGATCGTCGATCGCACCACGGGCGAGATTTTCCGGGGCAAGGTGCCGCCCTACTCCGTCGTTGTCCCCGGGACGATGCCCGGCAAGCCCTTCCCCGATGGTACGCCCGGCCCGTCGCTCTCCTGCGCCGTGATCGTCAAGCGCGTCGATGCGCAGACCCGCGAGAAGACCAGCATCAACGAGCTCCTGCGCGACTGACCCGGAGCGGGATGATGACCAGCGACGCACCGGCACCCGATCTGCCCTCCGCACTCGCCTTCGCGCAGGCTCTGATCCGCTGTCCCTCAGTGACGCCCGAGGAAGGCGGCGCGCTGGGTGTTGTCGCCGATGCTCTGAAGCAAGCCGGGTTCACGATCTCGCGCCCGGTCTTTTCCGAGCGCGAGACGCCGGATGTGGAAAATCTCTACGCCCGCTACGGCACCAAGAGCCCGCTTCTGGTCTTCGCCGGCCATACCGATGTGGTGCCGCCCGGCGACGAGGGTGCCTGGCGGCATCCGCCCTTCGCGGGCGAGACCGAAGGCGGCATGCTCTACGGGCGCGGCGCGGTGGACATGAAGGGCGCCATCGCGGCGATGCTCTCAGCCGTGCTCGGCTTCATCAGGCGCCATCCCGATTTCAACGGTTCCATCGCCTTCCTGATCACCGGGGACGAGGAAGGCCCGGCGATCAACGGCTCGGTCAAGCTGCTGGAATGGGCGCATAAACGCGGCGAGCGTTTCGATCATTGCCTGCTCGGCGAGCCGACAAATCCGCACAATCTCGGCGACATGATCAAGATCGGCCGGCGCGGCTCGCTCACGGGCGCCATCACCGTGGAGGGCGTGCAGGGCCATGTCGGCTATCCGCATCTCGCCCGCAATCCGATCGACGGCATGGTGCGCCTGCTCGCCGCGCTCAAGGCCGCGCCCTTCGATACGGGCACCGCGCATTTCGACGCCACCAATCTCGAAATCACCACACTCGATGTCGGCAATCCGGCGACGAACGTGATCCCGGGCGAGGCGCGCGCCGTATTCAACGTGCGCTTCAACGATATCTGGACGCCCGAAACACTTGCCGCCGAGATCGACCGGCGGCTGCGCGAGGCGGCGGGCAACGAAGTCACCTACCGGCTCGATCTGGAGCCGACCAACGCGATCGCCTTCCTGACACCGCCCGACGCCTTCACCGGCTTCGTGCAGGATGCGATCGAGGCTCAGACAGGCATCCGCCCGCAACTCTCCACCACCGGCGGCACCTCGGATGCGCGCTTCATCAACAGCTATTGCCCCGTGGTCGAATTCGGCCTCGTCGGCCAGACCATGCACAAGGTGGATGAACACGTCGCCATTTCCGACCTCGAGGGGCTCGCGGCGATCTATCACGGAATTCTGATGCGCTATTTCAAGGTCGCTGCCACAAAATAGAGCCAGTCTCCGACCATTTGCAGAGCCGTTGTCGCATCACCTGCATTGGCGCGGCGGCATCGAACGCGCTACAACGCGCCGGATCCGGAAAGCCGGAACTCGCAACAAGCAACGGAGTCTTCATGCGTACCGAGAGCCCCCGCGCGATCCGCCTCGAGGAATACCGCCCGAGCGATTACCTGATCGACCGGGTCGATCTCGACATTTCCCTTGATGCGCATGCCACGAAGGTGCGGGCCATGCTCGCGATCCGGCCCAATCCGGAAGGCACGCCCGGCGCGCCGCTCACGCTCGATGGGGATGAACTCGCGCTCGAAGCACTCGCGCTCAACGGCGAGACGCTGGCGGAAACCGCCTATACCTGCCAGCCGGACCGGCTCACCATCGCGAACCCGCCCCGGGACGCGTTCAGCCTGACCATCGAGACGGTGATCGATCCCACCGCCAACACCAAGCTGATGGGGCTGTATCGCTCGAACGGGGTCTATTGCACCCAATGTGAGGCGGAAGGTTTTCGCCGCATCACCTATTTCCTCGACCGCCCCGACGTGATGGCAGTCTATACCACCCGCATCGAAGCTGCCCGCGAAGAGGCGCCGATCCTGCTGGGTAATGGCAACCCCGTCGCTGCCGGCGATCTCCCCGGCGGGCGTCATTTCGCCGTCTGGGACGACCCGCATCCCAAACCGTCCTATCTCTTCGCGCTGGTGGGCGGCGATCTGGGCAGCGTCACGCGCGACTTCGTGACGAAGGGCGGGCGCGCGGTGCGGCTGGCGATTTACGTGGAAAGCGGCAAGCAAGAGCGCGCGCATTACGCGCTGGACGCACTGGAGCGCTCGATGCGCTGGGATGAAGACGTGTTCGGGCGCGAATACGATCTCGACGTGTTCAACATCGTCGCCGTTTCCGATTTCAACATGGGCGCGATGGAAAACAAGGGCCTCAACATCTTCAACGACAAATACGTGCTTGCCTCGCCAGAGACCGCGACCGATGCCGATTACGCGCATATCGAGGCGATCATCGCGCATGAATATTTCCACAACTGGACCGGCAACCGCATCACCTGCCGCGACTGGTTCCAGCTCTGCCTCAAGGAGGGCCTGACCGTCTTCCGCGATCAGGAATTCTCCAGCGACGAGCGCTCGCGCGCGGTCGAGCGCATCAACGCGGTGCGCACCCTGCGCGCGCGCCAGTTCACCGAGGATGCCGGCCCGCTGGCCCATCCGGTGCGCCCGCGCGAATACCGCGAGATCAACAACTTCTACACGGCGACCGTTTACGAGAAGGGCGCCGAGATCATCCGCATGCTCAAGATCCTGCTCGGCGACGACGCCTTCGCCTGCGGCATGGATCTGTATTTCGCGCGCCACGACAACGAGGCCACCACGGTCGAGGCTTTCCTTGCCTGTTTTGCGCGAGCCTCGGGTCAGGACCTGACGCATTTCGCGCTCTGGTACGAGCAGGCCGGCACGCCGCGTGTCGTCGTCTCGAGCCATTACGATTCCGACAAGCGGCAATACCGCCTCGATTTCGCGCAATCGACCCCGTCCACACCAGGCCAGCCGACGAAGGATCCGCTGGTCATCCCCATCGCGCTCGGCCTCGTCGATCATGATGGCGGGGCGCTCGATCACCGGGCGGAAGGCCTGAGCGACGGCGTCTTCGTGCTGCGTCATTCCAGTGACAGCCTGATTTTCAGGGATGTCGACGCGCGCCCCGTGCCAAGCGTGCTGCGCGGCTTCTCCGCGCCGGTGCGGCTGAGCCTCGATCTCGACGATACCGGTCTCCTGACGCTGGTGCGCCATGACAGCGACGCCTTCAACCGCTGGCAGGCGGGCCAGAATGTCGCCACACGGCTCCTGACGCGCGCGGCCCGCGACGAGGGCGATGCCGCCGGCGAAACCGCCACGCAGGCGCTGGCCGAGGCGCTGGGAAGCTTTCTCGATGCGCAAGCCGCGCAGGATCCCGCCTTCGCAGCCTTGATGCTGACCCTGCCACCGGAATCGGAGATCGCTCAGGAGATCGGCAAGGATGTCGATCCCGACGCGATCCACCGGGCTCGCGAAGCCCTTCGCGACACGATCGCGCGCGCGCTCGCGCCACGCCTCGAGGCCCTGCGCGCGATACCGGTCGCAGCCGGCCCCTACAGCCCGGATGCCGCGTCCGCCGGTGTGCGGGCACTGCGCAACATCGCACTCGACCTCCTGGTCAAGGCCGATGCTGCGGGAATCATTGAAGCGCTCGCAGCCCAATATGACAATGCCGACAACATGACGGATCGGCTCGCCGCCCTGACCAGCGCCGTCCATAGCCCGACGGTGCCGGACGCCCTGCGTCAGCGCCTGCTCACCGATTTCCGCAACCGCTTCGACGACGAGCCGCTGGTCATCGACAAGTGGTTCGCGCTGCAATCCGGCCGCGCCGAACCCGACACCCTCGCCGCAATCGCCGAGCTGATGCAGGATACCGCCTTCTCCATCAACAACCCCAACCGCGTGCGCGCGCTGATCGGCGCCTTCGCCATGAACAATCCGACCCAGTTCCACCGGGCGGACGGCGCGGGCTATGATTTCCTCGCCGATCAGGTGATCGCGCTCGATGCGCGCAACCCGCAGGTCGCGGCCCGCTTGCTGACCGCCTTCAATTCATGGCGCATGATGGAGCCGGGACGGCGGGCGAAGGCGCAGGCGGCGCTCGAACGCGTCGCATCGCGTGACGGCCTGTCCGGCGACGTCGCCGATATCGTGCAGCGCACGCTCGACTGACTTGATCCCGGTTCCGGGTGATTTGCCTCCGCAGTGGATAATTCGCAGTGCGGCAGCCTCATTGTGCGCTGCCGCAATTCCGGGATTGTGACGCCTTGCGCGCGAATCACCGGACAGACGTTTCGGTCCGACTTCACGGCCATCACGAATAGATTCGAAATTCCAAAGCCTTGAATCATACTCAGTGCGAGCGCTTCAAACCGTGCGGCGTAGAATTTCGCGAACCTTAAAAATTGCTGAATGCAAGTCTGGACAAAAATTTTCTACAGGATTCTATTATGTGTGATTCGGGCAGATGCGGCACGTCTCCCGGGACCAGATAACCGAACACCATGGGGGTCTGCGCATGACCGGCGCGGAGACAACGTGCGCTTCTGCGCGCGGCGGGAGCATATTGGGCGTCATCGGGGCTGGCGCTCACCCGGCACTCGGACGGCTCGAGCGCGCCGACCCATGGCTCAAGCGCGCCGTTCCCGTCCTGCTCGGCATCTTCCTCATCACTCTCGGCACCACCGTCTTCCTCCAATCCCGCAGTGATCATCAGGCGGCCCTTGTCCAGGCCGCGACCGAAGCCACGCTCATCGGTGAGCTGGCAGTCAACAGCCTCGTCGACAGGTCCGAACATGCGCGTCAGGCCGGCCTCGACACATTCATGCAGGAACTCCCCCCCGAGCTCGACCGGACAGGCCGTTTTCTCGCCCTGGCCGATCGCGATGGTGCAATTCTCGGAATTGCCGGGGGCAAATACCGGCCTGCCGGCGTCAACACCCTGCACGACCTGCTCGGGCAGGATCCGGCCCTGCATGCCCTGAGCGCGGATGCCGGTGCCGTCTCCGCGACACTGCCCGATGAAACCGCCGTGATCGCCAGCCTGCATGCGCTGGGCGACGGCGCGCATCTTGCGGTGATCCATACGGCGCAGAGCATCCTTGCCGCGAGCCGGCAACGCAGCCAGTCACAGTTTTCACTGCTGGCGGCCACCATCGTCGTTCTGATCGGCCTCGGTGCCGCCTATTTCCTGCAAGCCTCGCGGGCGCGTACGGCGGACCATATCTGCCAGAAGGTCGGGCGGCGGATCGATTCCGCTCTCAACCGCGGACGCTGCGGCCTGTGGGACTGGGATATCGCACGCGGGCGCATCTACTGGTCGGATTCGATGTATGCCATGCTCGGCTATAGCCGCGAGGACGAATTCCTCTCCTTCGGCGACGTCAACGGCCTGATTCACCCCGACGACACGGATTTCTTCGCCCTTGCCGATGAACTCGCCGCTTCGCGCTCATCGGTGGTCGATCACGAATTCCGTATCCGCGACATACAGGGCCGCTGGGTCTGGCTGCGCGCGCGGGCCGAGCTCGTCGATGATCAGGATGACGGGTCGCGGCATCTGATCGGGATCTGCGTCGATGTCACCGACCAGCGCCAGCTCGCACAGCGCACCGCCGAGGCCGATATGCGCCTGCGCGACGCGGTCGATGCGATCTCGGAGGCCTTTGTGCTCTGGGATTCGGGAAACCGGCTGGTTCTGTGCAATTCGAAATTCCGCGAGTTGCACGGGCTCGACCATGCCAAAGCCGCGCCGGGCACCGCCTATGCGCTGGTCATGGCGGAAGCCGATCAGCCGATCGTCGAGCAGGAACTGCCCCGCAATGCCGGACGCGAGACAGGAGCGCGCAGCTTCGAGGCCGAGCTCGCGGACGGGCGCTGGCTGCAGATCAACGAGCGCCGCACCGGTGACGGCGGCTATGTCTCCGTCGGCACGGACATTACCGCGCTCAAGCGCCAGGAGGAGCGCCTGCTCGATTCCGAGCGCCGCCTCAAGGCCACCATCAGCGATCTGCGCGTTTCCCGCCAGAAGCTCGAAACCCAGACCCAGCAACTCGCCGATCTGGCCGAGCGCTATCTCGAACAGAAGGCCGAGGCCGAGGGCGCAAGCCGCGCCAAATCCGAATTCCTCGCCAATATGAGCCACGAATTGCGCACGCCCCTCAACGCCATCATCGGCTTTGCGGAAGTCATGGAAAGTGGCGTCTTCGGTCCGCTGGGTAACGGCAAATACGGCGAATATTGCCATGATATTCGCTCATCGGGAGAATATCTGCTCTCGGTGATCAACGACATCCTCGACATGTCGCGCATCGAGGCCGGACGCATCAAGCTCGAGAAGCAGGATATCGCGGTGGATGACGTGATCGAGCGCGCATCGCGCATGATCGGCGAACTTGCCCGCGCCAAGGGGCTCGAATTCACCATCGAGAAAGCGCCCCAGGCCCGGCTCTTCGCCGACGAGCGCGCCATCCAGCAGATCCTCGTCAATCTCCTGCAGAATGCCGTCAAGTTCACCGAGGAGAACGGGCGCATCGCACTCAGAGCGCGCGTGGTCAACGATGCGATCAATCTCTACGTGGAAGATGACGGTATCGGCATCCCGCAGGAAGCCATGAAGAAGATCGGCCGCCCCTTCGAGCAGGTCGAGAGCGAGTTCTCGCGCACCTATCAGGGGTCCGGGCTCGGCCTTGCCATCGCCAAATCCCTCGCGGAACTGCATGGCGGCAATCTGCGCATCCGCTCGCAGGTCGGCATCGGCACGATCGTGCTCGTCCACCTGCCGCTCAACAGCTATCAGGCCCTGCCGCACGCAGCGTGACGGGATCGGCCTGGCTCAGGCTTTCTGATCGCCCTTGCGTTCGGGATAGGTCTGCTGCGGCGACGGAAAGCGCCGCTCACGCACCTCCTGCGCATAATCGGCAAGCGCCCGCTCGGCCTGCGCCCCGATCTCGGCATAGCGCCTGACGAATTTCGGTGTGCGCGGGGTGAGCCCCAGCATGTCGTCGAGCACGAGGATCTGCCCGTCGCATTGCGCCGAAGCCCCGATGCCGATGACAGGCACATGCACGGCTTTCGTGATCTCCACCGCGAGCGGCTCGGCCACGGCTTCGACCACAACGGAGAAGGCGCCGGCCTCGGCAATCGCCTGCGCATCGGCAATCATCTGCGGCCATTGCGCCCGCTCGCGCCCCTGCGCGCGAAAGCTTCCCAGCGTTGCGATCGCTTGCGGCGTGAGCCCGGTATGACCCATCACCGGAATGCCCCTTTGCGTGATGAAGCGCACGGTCTCCGCCATATGCGCCCCGCCCTCGAGCTTCACCGCGCCGCAGCCGGTCTCCTTCATGATCCGCGCCGCCGCCTCGAAAGCCTGCACGGGACCGGCCTCATAGGCAGCGAAGGGCAGATCGACCACGACCAGGGCCCGCGTCGAGGCGCGCATCACCGCCTGCGCATGCAGGATCATCATGTCGACAGTCACCGGCAGGGTCGAATCGTAGCCATACACCACCATGCCGAGCGAATCGCCGACGAGAATGACATCCGCCACCTGATCGACGAGCCGCGCCATTGGTGCCGTATAGGCGGTGAGCGCGACGATCGGCGCAGCTTCGGCATCGCCTTTGCGCGCGGCGATGTCCGGCGCCGTGAGCCGGCGGTTGGCCGATTGTGCCGACATGACGTTCTCCTCAGGCCGTGAAGACGGGCACCCCGATCAGCAGATAATGCAGCCAGAAGGCGAATGCGACATAGGCGACGAGCCCGATCACCAGCGCGATCAGGTCGTATTTCGCCTGCGGACGGGTCACCGGCGCGCTGACGGCGGAGGGTGCATCCTTGCGCCGCTTTACCGAAATCCGTGCGACCACGGCCCAGGCAAGCAGCGAACCGAAAAGAATGATCGAACCGAGATCGCCATTGGCGAGCAGATGCGCCAGCGCCCAGATCTTCACCGCAGCGAGCATCGGGTGCTTCGCCTTCGCCTTGATATAGCCGGGCATATAGGCGGCCGGCAGGAGGATGAAGGAGAACAGAACGAGCAAGGCCGCGAGATGCTGTGTCCAGATCGGTGGCCACCAGATCTGGATATAGCCGTCAGCGCGGTATTGCGCAAAACCGATCACGATCAGAACGAAACCGAGCAGTGCCAGAGCCGAATAAACGCCCTTGTAACCGTTCAGACCCAACTTCGCGATCACCGCCGCGCGCCGTTCACGCATCATCGTGAAGCTGTGGACGCCGATGAAGAGCACCAGCCCGAGAATCAATAACGCCATCTGTTCCTCCGGATCCCGAATGCAATGCTTCTAACGCGGAAACCCCGGCTTTGCGACCGCAAAAACGGCGCAGGCAAGCAGGCCAGCGCTGACGGACGGGTTCGCCTGCCCAAAATCCCCAGACCCGGCTTGTATGCGCGCGCTGGACAGCGGCACGCTGCTCGCGTTTGCCTGTCGGCGCCCAGAAGCGCATCGCGGCGCCGCCCGAGAGCGCGTCGCGGTCGCGACGAGAATGAAATCGGGAGAGATACCATGGCAGGCTTGACGCCGATTGCGCCGGATGCCGTACCGCCGCGCGAAGACTGCGTCCTGCGCGACATGCTCGAAGACCGTGCGCGCACGCATCCCGAGCGCGATTGCATCCGTTTCTGGCACGGGCGCGAGCGCGCGCCGGAAGTGTGGAGCTACGGCGAACTCCTCGACCGCGTGCGCGCACGCGCTTGCGCCCTCGCGCAGGCCGGCATCCGTCAGGGGGCGCATGTGCTGTGCTGGATGGGCAACGGCCCGGATCTGCTCGTGACCTGGTTTGCGATCAACTATCTCGGCGCCGTCTACATCCCGCTGAACACCGCCGCGCGCGGGCAATCCCTGGCGCAGATCCTCGACAATGCCGATGCCCGCCTGATGATCGCCCATCCCACCCTGGTCGCCCGGCTGCGCGAGATCGATCACGGTGCCCTGCGCGATGTCCTGACGGTCGCGGGCGATGGTGAACCCACCGCCATTGCCGGCCTCACCATCGCCCCCCTGCGCGACCCGGTCGGCATCGATGAGACCGCCCTCGCGCTCGAAGCGCCGATCCGGCCCTTCGACGTGCAGGCGGTGATGTATACCTCCGGCACGACCGGCGCACCCAAAGGCGTGCTCTTCACCTATATCCAGCATTACACGATGGGGCCGGAAGCCATCGAGGCGATCGGGCCCGATGATTGCTGCATGATCGCCGGGCCGATCTTCCACTGCGGCAGCACGCTCTATGTCCATGCGAGCCTCGCCCGCAGCGCGACCATGGCGATGATTCCGGAATTCCGCACGGGTGATTTCTGGCAGGCAATCCGCGATACCGGCTCCACGGTGGTGCTGCTGCTCGGCGTGATGGCGAATTTCCTGCTCAAGGCGCCGGCTGATGCGAAGGATCGCGACCACCCGCTCGCGAAGGTCTATATCGTCCCCTTCGGCGAAGACGCCCCGCGTTTCCGCGCGCGTTTCGGTGCCGCGCTCTACACGGTCTACAACATGACCGAGATCGCGAGCCCCCTCATCGCGGGACCGGGGATCGGAGAAGACGGCAATGATGCGGGCCTTGCAGGGATGCCGCGTGCGCCCTTCGAACTGCGTATCGTCGACGAGAACGACATCCCCGTCGCAAGCGGCGGCATCGGCGAACTGGTGATCCGCTCGCACCGCCCCTGGGCGCTGTTCGCGGGTTATTACCGCAACCCGCAGGCCACGGCCGAATCCATGCGAAACGGCTGGTTCCACACGGGAGATGCGTTCCGGCGGGACGATCAGGGCCGGTACTTCTTCGTCGATCGCATCAAGGACGTGATCCGAAGGCGCGGAGAGAATATTTCATCCTTCGCGCTCGAAGCCGAGATCACCGCCCATCCTGCCGTGCGCGAAGCGGTGGCGGTGGCGGTGGCGAGCGACGAGACCGAGGACGACGTCCTCGCCATCGTCACCCCCGTGGAAGGTAAAACCATCGACGCGGCGGAACTGGTCGCGTTTCTGGCCGAGCGCGTGCCGCATTTCATGGTGCCCCGCTATATCCGCGTGACACGGGATCTGCCCAAGACCGCCAGTGGCAAGCTGCAGAAACACGCGTTGCGCCATGACGGCGTGACGCCCGACACTTTCGATCGCGACGCCGCCGGAATCCGGCTGAAACGCGAACGCCTCTCCTGACGAAGGCGTCAGCGCGGAGCGCGTTTGGCCAGGATGCGCTGCAGCGTGCGGCGGTGCATGTTGAGCCGGCGTGCGGTCTCGGAGACGTTGCGTCCGCACAGTTCATAGACGCGCTGGATATGCTCCCAGCGCACGCGATCAGCCGACATCGGATTCTCCGGCGGATCGGCGCGCCCCTCCGGACCGGCCTTGAGCGCGGCATCGATCTCGTCCGCATCCGCCGGCTTGGCGAGGTAATCGAAAGCGCCCATCTTCACGGCTGTCACCGCCGTGGCGATATTGCCGTAGCCGGTGAGCACGACACCGCGCGCTTCCGGACGCCGCTCCTTCAGCCGGGTGATCACCTCGAGCCCGTTTCCGTCGCCGAGGCGCATGTCGATGATGGCGAAAGCGGGGGGCGCGGCGTCAACCTGCGCGATGCCCTCGGCCACGCTCTCGGCGACGGTCACCCGATAGCCACGGCTCTCCATGGCGCGGGCCAGGCGCGTCGAGAACGGGCGGTCGTCATCGACGATGAGCAGCGCGTTATCTCCTTCGATCACGGCATCCCGCTCGATTTCGGCCTCGATCATCATTCTCTCTCCTCGTCTCAAGGCGCGCTCTGCCGGCTTTCGATGCGCGAGCGCCGCCCTCGTTCGAATTACGTGCGGGGATCGCGATCCGATGACCCGCGCGTGCCGAAAACCTGTTCCGATTCCAAAATAGGCTCATCGGGCGCGTTATCCAGTTCCTGCATGTCGAAAGCGGGATCACGCCATTCGAAAGTTTCGCGCCGCCAGAGGATGCGCGCGATCGCGCCGTGCCCTGGCGCGGGCTGGTTGGTGAGTGTGAGTTGCGCGCCGGTGCGCTCGATCAGCGTCTTGGCGATGAAGACCCCCAGCCCGTGACCCTGCATGCGCTCGCCGCGCCCGCGTTTGTCCGCGCCCCGGCTCGTCACATAGGGCTCGCCCAGCCGCAACAGGATATCGGGGCGAATACCGGGCCCGTCATCGTGAATCTCGACGCGCACCTCGCGCGCATCCCAGCGCGCGATCACATGCACGTCGGAATCGGCAAAATCGACGGCGTTGTCGATCAGATTGGCCAGACCGTAGATCAGCCCGGCATTGCGCTGGCAATAGGGCTCGGCGCCCTCACCCCGGATATCGACATGCAGCGGCACACCGATACCGCGCTGCGGATCGACGATCTCCTCGATCAGATGCCCCAAGGTGATTCGCTCCAGAAACCCGCGTTTGTCCTCCGCACTCAGCGAGGTCAGCTTGCCGAGGATGGCGCGGCAGCGCTCGGCCTGATCGCGCAACAGGGCGAGATCCTCCGCCGTCTCCGTATCCGCCGGGGCGCGCCGGGCGAGCTCCTTGGCGACGACGGTGATCGTCGCGAGCGGCGTTCCCAGTTCATGCGCGGCGGCAGCGGCGAGTCCGTCGATCTGGGAGAGATGCTGCTCGCGCGCGAGGACCAGCTCCGTCGCGGCCAGCGCCTGCGCGAGCTGGCGTCCCTCCTCCGCGATGCGCCAGGCATAGACGCCGATGAAGGCGGCGCCGAGCAGGATCGCGAACCATTTGCCGCTGATATAGAGAAACGGCATCTGGAAAGTCTCGCCCGGTATCCAGGGCAATGGCAGATGCGCGAGCGCCAGCAGCGTCGCGCAGCCTACGGCAAGCAACCCCAGAAACAGCGTGCGCAAAGGCGGCAGGGCCGTCGCCGAAATCAGGACGGGGGCGAGGAAGAGCAGGCTGAAGGGATTCTGCAATCCGCCGGTGAGGAAGAGCAGCAAGGCGAGCTGGACGATGTCGAAGGCAAGCAGGCCCGTCGCCGTATCATCGTGCAGGCGATGGCTCGCGGGATAGCGGATGCGGATGGCGATGTTGAGGACCGCCGAGAGACCGATCAGCGTGAGGCAGGCGGCGAAGGGCAGCGTATAGCCGAGCCCGAAATGCACGCCGAACACCGCGAGGCTCTGCCCGGTCACGGCGAGCCAGCGCAGACGCACCAGCGTATCGAGACGCAGACGCCGGGCATTCAGGCTGAGATCTTGCGGATCGTAACTCATCACGCCCACAATCTAGCGCATGCGCGGGGGATGGGGATGGCCTTTGCGCGAAAATCAGCCCAGACGCCCGAGCACGGGGAAAGTCTCCAGCATCCAGAAGGCCATCATCTCGATACCGCCGGTCAGGAATGCGATTCCGGTGAGAACGAGCAAGCCGCCCATCGCCTTCTCGACCATGCCGAAACGGCTCTTCATGCGTTTGAGGAAATTCACGAAGGGCCGCATCGCGAAGGCGGCGAGGATGAAGGGAATGCCCATCCCGGCGGAATAGACCATCAGCAGGAAGGCGCCCTGCGCCACGCTCTGCTCCGTCCCCGCAACCGCGAGGATGGCGGCGAGGATCGGGCCGATGCAGGGCGTCCAGCCAAAGGCGAAGGCGAGCCCCATCACATAGGCACCCCAGAGGCCGACATTCGAACCGCCCTGGAAACGCGCCTCGCGATAGAGCAAGGCGATGCGGAAGACGCCGAGGAAGTGCAAACCCATCAGGATGATGATGACCCCGGCAACGATGCCGAACAGATCCATGTATTGCCGCACCAGCTGCCCCAGGGCGGAAGCCGTGGCACCGAGCAGGGTGAAGACGGTGGTGAATCCCAGAACGAACACGATCGCCGTTCTGATCGCCCGTTTACGCAATTCCGGATCATCCGAATCCTCGATCTGATCCAGCGAGGCGCCGGCCAGATAGGTCATGTAGGGCGGCACCAGCGGCAGCACGCAGGGCGACAGGAAGCTGATCAATCCGCCGGTGAGGGCGGCCAGTATCGAAATTTCCATCATGCCCCGCTTCTAGCTCCCGATCACGCGCAGGAAAAGCCACCACGGCACGCTCTCGCGGCCTCGTGATCCTGCGTGATAGACTGTTTGCGACACGGTTCCATTGGGAAAGATCAATAAGGGGCGCATCAGGATGACGCAGCGCAGCGAAACAGGCCTGCCGACGAGCCTCACCGGGCCGACCAACAGCCTCGCCGATATTCCCGGTCTGCGCCTCGGCCAAGCCCATGACACGGCACTCGCCTCGGGGGTCAGCGTCGTGCTTTTCGACGAACCGGCCACCGTCGGCACCTCGGCGCTCGGCGGTGCTTCGGCAGGGCGCGATCTTGCCGCCCTGGCGCCCGATGCCACGGTAGAGACCGTCCACGCACTCGTCCTCTCCGGCGGCTCGGGATACGGACTCGACGCAGCTTCGGGGGTCCAGGCCTGGCTGCGAGCACGCGGTATCGGTTTCCGCCTCGGCGCGGCGCTGATCCCGATCGTGCCACAGGCGATCTGTTTCGATCTGCTCAATGGCGGCGACAAGGATTGGGGCCGCTACCCGCCCTATCGCGAACTCGCTTATACGGCCTGCGAGGATGCTGGCGCGCGGGTGGCGCTCGGCTCGGTCGGCGCGGGATACGGGGCGACGACGGTCGACCTGAAAGGCGGCGTCGGCTCCGCCTCGGTACGGCTCGCGAGCGGTCACATGGTGGCGGCGCTCGCGGTGGTGAACGCTGTGGGCTCGACATTAATCGAAGGCGGGCCGCATTTCTGGGCGGGCGGGCTCGAAATCGGCGACGAGTTCGGCGGGCTCGGCTGGCCACTGACACCGCCCGGCGCCCGTCATCGCCCGCATTGGAAGGGCGGGCCGCAACCGGGCACCACCCTCGCCATCATCGCGACCGATGCCGCCCTGACCAAGGCGCAGGCCACGCATGTCGCCATCGCCGCGAATGACGGACTCGCCCGCGCGCTCGACGTCACCCACGCGCCCTTCGATGGCGATACGATCTTCGCCGCCGCGACAGGGGCGCGTCCACTTGCCGACCCGGTTCAGGATCTGACCATGATCGGCGCCATGGCGGCCAACGTCCTGGCCCGCGCGATCGCGCGCGGCGTGTTCACGGCGACATCTCTTCCCCATGAGGGCGCCCTTCCCGCCTGGCGGGATCGCTTCGGCGGTTGACGGTGCGTGCCCGATACCGCAATGCGTCACGCACGGTTTTGGGCATGGTCGAGCGTCTCGGCCTCGACCTGATCGGCACGCAGGCGCCAGTCAGGAATCCGTTCCAGCTGCCGGAACTGCCCCTGCGCATCATCGACAGCGCCAGCCTCGCATTCGGCCTGGACATCGAACCAGCGTTGGCAGATCAGTGCTTCGTGCCCGGTCGCGTCACAGACACGTTTCAGAAATCGTACGCGAAACAACGGCATGGCGCCCTCCAATGTTGCGCCCCCCGATCAGCCGGGACGTTCGCGCCCTGTCTGACCGTGGAAGATTGCCCCAACGGAAGGAGGGGATCAAGCGAGTCCTGCCCCCCGGAGACCACGATCAGGGTTTTCACTCAGGGTTTTCGCGCCAGAATTCTCACGCCGGTGATTTTCATTCGCCCCCGAATCTGCGCTACAAGGAAAGCATGAACCAGCCTGTCTCCAATGCCGCCGAATTTACCGTCTCCGAACTCTCCGGCGCGCTCAAGCGCACCATCGAGGATGCGTTCGGCCATGTTCGCCTGCGCGGCGAGATTTCCGGCTTTCGCGGCCCGCATTCCTCGGGCCATTGCTATTTCTCGCTCAAGGATCAGAATGCGCGCATCGACGCGGTGATCTGGCGCGGGATCTATGGCCGCCTGCGCATCAAGCCGCAGGAGGGGCTGGAAGTGGTCGCCACGGGGCGGATCACCACATTCGCCGGCAAATCCAGTTATCAGATCATTATCGACACGATCGAACCCGCCGGCGTCGGCGCGCTGATGGCGCTGCTCGACGAGCGCAAGCGCAAGCTCGAGGCGCAGGGCCTGTTCGCGCCGGAACGCAAGCGCCCCCTGCCCTATCTGCCGCGCGTGATCGGCGTCGTCACCTCGCCGACCGGGGCGGTGATCCGCGACATCCTGCATCGCCTGCAGGACCGGTTTCCGCGCCACGTCCTGGTCTGGCCCGTGCGCGTGCAGGGCGAGACCAGCGGCGAGGAAGTGGCAGCCGGCGTGCGCGGGTTCAATGCGCTCGAACCCGGCGGCGCCATCCCGCGTCCCGACGTGATCATCGTGGCCCGGGGCGGCGGCTCGATCGAGGATCTGTGGGGGTTCAACGACGAGGATCTGGTGCATGCGGTGGCCGGGAGCGCCATCCCCGTCATCTCCGCCGTCGGTCACGAGACCGACTGGACGCTGATCGACCTCGTCGCCGACCGGCGCGCGCCGACGCCGACGGGCGCGGCGGAAATGGTGGTGCCGGTGCGGCTCGATCTGCTCGCCACCGTGCATGATCTCGCCCATCGCCACGAGGATGCGATGCTGCGCCGGCTGGAGCGGCTGCGCGCGGATCTGCGCTCGGCGGCGCGCGCCCTGCCGACGCCGGACGAGATCCTGTCCACCAAGCGCCAGCGGCTCGATCTCGCCGGCGCGCGCCTGCCGGCGGCTTTGCGGGCCAATGCGCGGGGGCTGGAGCGGCGGTTCTCGCAGATCGGGCAGCGGCTGGAGCGCGCCTCCCCGCGCCTCGCCGCGGCCCGCGCCCGCGCTGCGCTCGATGCTGTCGGCGAGCGCCCGCGCCAGGCGCTCTCGGCCCTGACCACGCGGCTGCGCCCGCGCCTCGACGATCTCGGTGCGCGCCTGCGCTATCTCCACGCGGCGGGCCTGCGCGAGCGCCGGGCGTTGTTGGAAAGCCGCTTTTCGCTGCTGCGCAGTTACAGCCATGAGGCGACGCTCGAACGCGGCTTCGTGCTGGTGACGGATGGCGATGGCGCGCTGGTGCGCGACGGCGTCACTTTGCGCACGCATGATCCTGTCATCCTCACCTTCCATGACGGCGCGCGCGCTGCGCAGATCACCGATGGTGCCGACCCGGGATCCGGTGCGAAGCCGCCGGCACCGGACGATGCGGATACTGGAGCCCAGAGCACCAAAGCCGCGAGCCGGAAGCAAGCGGGCACGAAAGACGCCATGACCAAGCCTGCCATGACCAAGCCTGCCACGACCAAACCCGCTGCGCGCAAACCGGCGATCGGCCAGGGCTCGTTGTTCGATCTGTGACGAAGGTATTCGAACCGGATCCGGCCATCGACATCGCCGCGCAGCGCGAAGCCTTCATCCGCGCCCATACCCGCCTCACGCCGGTCTCGCACACGCCGGAGATCAGCCTCCATGTGGCGGATGAGGCCACGGCGCTCTGGGAGAAGACCGAGGAGGAACTCGGCGCGCTCGGCCTGCCGCCGCCCTTCTGGGCCTTCGCCTGGGCGGGCGGGCAGGCGCTCGCGCGCTACATCCTCGACAATCCGCAGATCGTGCGCGGCAAACGCGTGCTCGATTTCGCCGCCGGCTCGGGGCTCGTCGGTATCGCCGCCGCAAAGGCCGGAGCGGCGCGGGTGGAGAGCGCCGATATCGACCCTTTCGCGCTGGCCGCGATGCCACTCAACGCCGCCGCAAACGGTGTGACCCTCGAACCGCGCGGGACGGATCTGATCGGTTCACGGGAGGACTGGGACGTCGTTCTCGCCGGCGATATCTGCTACGAGCGCGACCTCGCCGCGCGCGTCATCGCCTGGCTGGAGGCGCTGCATCGCGCCGGCACCACAGTGCTGATCGGCGATCCGGGTCGGGCCTATCTGCCAAAGACGCTGACACGGCTGGCTGAATACAGCGTCCCCACGACGCGCGTTCTGGAGGATGCCGAGATCAAGCGCAGTGGCGTGTGGGGGTTTGCTGTACCGGGTTGAACCGAAGCCCTCAGCCGCCTTCCGCCACCCGCGTCGGCGGCTCCGGTGCCATCTCTGCATTGGCATCGCCCGCGCGCGTCTCCCAGCCCAGATCGGGGAGTGCGACGATGCGGGCGCCGCGCAGATCGTTGCGGCAGACGATGTAGCCGCGCTGTTCCATGTATTGCACCAGACGCCGGGCACGACCCGGTGAGCGGCTGCCGCAGATGCGGGCGATCTCGCCGTCGGGCGGACATGGCGCGCCCTCCAAGGCGGCGCGAGCGAACAGCAGGTAGACGCCCTGGATGTCCTCGGGCAAACCCTCGGCGCCGCGCAAAGCCGCCTCCCATTGCGGGTTCTCCGCAATCTGCGCGTCGACGCCCGCCCGCGCCACGGTGAGGCGACGGCGGAATTCGGCGAGATCGGGCGGGCCGCCCGGCACGCGCCTGATCCGGCAGCGCACCAGAAAATCCTGATACAGCACCGCATGCGAGCGGAAGGCGGCATCGGGATCGGAGAGGATCTCGCCCATCACCGCATTCAGCCCCGCCTCGCGCGCCTGTGGATCGGCCTCGGGCGCGTCCGGCGCCGTCATGGCCGGGCGCTCGCGCACGACCCGGGCGAGGAGATCGTTGGTCGAGGGCATCGGCGCGGGGGCGGGCCGGCGCTGGACCTGCTCGCGCTCGTGTTCGCGCTCCTCGGCCGTGGGCGGGGCGAAGATCAGATCGCGCGCCTCTTCCGCAGGCTGCTCGGGCAACGGCATCAGCTTCGGCGAAGTCGAGCGCGCCTGCGTTTCCACATCGCCGATGCGAATCGGGATCGGGCGGCGCGACAGGGCGGGTCCGAGCGCGATGAAATGGCCGCGCGCGAGATCGCGGAACGCCTCCGCCTGGCGGCGCTCCATGCCGAGCAGATCGGCAGCGCGCATCATGTCGATATCGAGAAAGGTGCGCCCCATCAGGAAGTTGGAGGCCTCCGCCGCGACGTTCTTGGCGAGCTTCGCGAGACGCTGCGTGGCGATGACGCCGGCGAGCCCGCGTTTGCGGCCGCGACACATCAGATTGGTCATGGCGCCGAGCGAGACCTTGCGCGCATCGTCGGAGAATTCGCCCGCAGCGGTGGGCGCGAAGAGCTGCGCCTCATCGACGACGACGAGCATCGGGTACCAGTGATCCCGCTCGGCATCGAACAACCCGCCCAGAAAGGCCGCCGCCGCGCGCATCTGCTGCTCGGCCTCGAGCCCTTCGAGATTGAGCACGACGGAAACCCGGTGCTGGCGCACCCGCGCGGCGATGCGCTGGAGATCAGCCTCGCCGCGCTCGGCATCGACGACGATATGGCCGAAGCGCTCGGCCAGCGTGACGAAATCGCCCTCCGGATCGATCACCGCCTGCTGCACCCAGGGCGCGCTCTGTTCGAGAAGCCGGCGCAGGAGATGCGACTTGCCCGAGCCGGAATTGCCCTGGACCAGCAGACGCGTGGCCAGAAGCTCCTCCAGATCCAGCATGGCCGGGCTCTCGCCCGGATCCGTCACGCCCATATCCACACCGACCGTCATGCCCGCTCCCGCCGCATTGCACCGGATGCGGTGATAACACAGCAGCCGCGCGAGAGCAGGCCGTGCAAAGCGCCCTCCACAGATTCGACAGGGCTGCGCGCACAGGCGCATCGAACCAGCGGGGGCTCTGTGTCGTTATCCTGTCCGGAACGATGCGGTTAGCAAGGAGGTTACCATGTCAGCCAATGACAAGCTGCACGATCGTCCCTGGAGCTACGAGGAAGTCCAACTGTTACGGGAGATGGTGAATGAAGGCATCACCGATTCGGTCATCAGTCTGAAGATGAAACGCTCCATCGCTGATATCCATGCCAAGCTCTCGGAACTCGGGCTCGTGGCCAAAACGGGTTAAGGCGATCGGGTTTGCGCCCGGCATCGGTGTCGAGCGGTGCTGCGGCCTTGTGCGCCGTCACGAATGGGCATGGCGAAATGCTGCCTGATGCGCTTAAATCCCGCGACGCAATCGCGGGGCGGGAAGAGTCATGGGCTATATCGACAGCTGGTACGCACGCACGCTCTCGGATACGGTGGCGTATCCGATGCTCGAAGGCGAGCATGAAGCGGATGCCTGCATCATCGGTGGCGGCTTCGCCGGATTGACGGCGGCCCGGGAACTGGCGCGCGCCGGCAAGCGCGTCGTGGTGCTCGAAGCGGAACGTGTCGGATGGGGCGCGTCGGGGCGCAATGGCGGCTTCGTCTCGCCGGGCTACGCTGCCAGCCTCTCGCTGATATCGCTCTATGCCGGCTCCGAGCGCGCAAAAGCGCTCTACCGGCTCTCGATCGAGGGGGCCGATATGGTGCGCGAGAGCGTCGATGCGCTCGGCGCCCGCGATGCCTGCAAGCCGGTGCACGGCAAGATCGGCGTGATGCGCTACCCAGCCCGCGACGCGCTGATGCAGCGCCGGGATCAGCTCGCCCGCGATTTCGGCTACGAAGTCGCATACATGCCGCGCGAGGACGTGCGCGCGGTTCTGCGCTCGGACAAGTATTTCGACGCGCTCCACGATCCGCAGGCCTTCCATTTCCACCCGCTGAACCATGCCCGCGCCATGGCCCGCGATATCATCGCCCATGGCGGCGCGATCTTCGAGAACAGCGCCGCGATCGGCGCCGTGCTCGACGCGCCGGAAAAGCGCCTGCGCACGATCGGCGGCAGCGTGCGCGCCCGCGACATCGTCCTCGCCGGGGGCGGCTATACCACCGATCTCGTGCCGGAATTACGCCGGGCCTATCTGCCGATCGCGACCTATGTGCTGCTTACCGAGCCGGCACCTGAGCGGATCGCGCAGGCCGTCACAAGCCCCTGCGCGATTTCGGACAACCGCCGCGCGAACGACTATTACCGCCTCGTTGATGACGGTCGGCGGCTGCTCTGGGGCGGGCGCATCACCACGCGTCGGGCCGAGCCGCGCGACCTCGCCGCGCTCCTGCGCCGGACCATGATCTCGACCTATCCGCAATTGTCTGATCTGCGCGTGGAGATCGCATGGTCAGGGTTGATGTCCTATGCGCGCCATCTGATGCCGCAGATCGGACGGCTGCGCGAGGGGGTGTATTACTGCACCGCCTTCGGCGGCCATGGGCTCAACACCACCGCCATCGGCGGACGCGTCGTCGCCGAGGCGATCACCGGCGAGAGCGACCGAATCCGCCTGTTCGAACCCTTCGGCCTCGCCTGGAACGGCGGCCACTTCGGCACGGCGGCGGTGCAGCTGACGTATTGGAGCTATCAGGCACGGGACTGGTGGAAGGAACGCCGGGCGGCGTGAGGGGATAGAGGGGGCCGGGTTCGTTTTTTCTCAGCCTGTGAAGTGGCTGCTCTGACGGGTGTTGAAGATCTTCGGTTTGCCGTAGCGCGGCCCTGGCGGTTGCAGTGATCAAGCCCAATCGCCGCATCTCATGCGGTGATTAGGCTTCACAATCTCCGCAAGGCATGCCGGCATCAGTGCCAGGCCGGTTACGTCCGGACCCGATTTTCACGGGCATCGGGATGTCGTCATTGGCCTTCGTGCACCGGATTCGATTTTTCTTGGGCAGCGCCGCCGTTCCCAGGCACCCTGAGCCTCATCGCCGGGTTTCGGCGCGTACGGATCAGCGAGCGTATGCCAGATCCATCTGTATGCCATCATGGTCGCTCAAAGCGCGACCACCGCCAGGATTACGCGGGAGACGCCCCGGACATTCTGTCGCACTTTCGACATAATTTATTTTTGATTTATGAAAAACAGAAACACAATTTTAAATTTTGAGTGAGGCGTGAAGCAATGCAAGCGACAGACAAGATCAGCCAGGTCAGCATTCACTTCCCAATCAGGTTTTCGGCTGTGGCCGCTCTGGTGCTGGTTCTGCTTACCATCGTATTCTGGGCCGTTTCGGGCGATACGATCGAAACACTGGTGTTTTTCGCCGTGGGCGCCGCTGCGACCGCGCAGATCACCACGGCCTTTTTCACCGCACGCCTTCTCGGCTTCCAGATCTCGACCCGCGATGCGGAAATCGAGCGGGAACAGCGAGCCGATGCTCGTGAGGAGTTGCGCAAGCAGCGTGAAGAAGCCCATGACGCGTTTCTGTTGCGCCGGGAGGCGATCCGTTTCGGTGAACGCTGGAATCATCCGGAGATGCGGGAGGCACGCGCGACCCTCAGGAGCATTCTTGACAAGAACGGTGATGCTGGCGCACTCGACGCCTATCTCAATGAGAACAAGCTCGACGTGAATCACGTCCTCAATTTCATCGAGGAGATGGCGACATGCTGCCGCCATGGCCTCGTCGACGAGCCGCTCATGCGCAAGCAGTTCGACTATGTAGTGTGCAAGACGTGGCGATCTCTCTCAACCTGGATCGACGGACAGCGCAAAGCGAGTGTCGACGCGATCTGGGAGGACATGGAATGGCTCTACGACCAGTGGAAGACACCTTGAAACCGACTGGTGCAACGGCTATCTTCGCTATCAAAGAATGCGGTTCGTGAAAGGAACGAATATGTCTTGGAAATACACCCTCTGAGCACTCTTCTCTGATCTTGAACGTATACGGCCTGCCACCCGGCAGGCCGTTTTCATTCTCGGACGCAGCCGCCCCTCACACCGCAACCTTGAACGCGGCCTCGGTCCTGGCCTTGATCTCGTCCACGGTCACACCGTCGGCGAGTTCGATCAGGGTCATGCCGCCATCGCCTTCCTTGTCGATGGAGAAGACGCCGAGATCGGTGATCACCATGTCGACGACGCGGGTGCCGGTCAGCGGCAGGTCGCAGCCCTTGAGCAGCTTGGGCGATTCCGAGCCGTCCTTGCCCTTGGCGACATGCTCCATCACCACCACGACCTTCTTGACGCCGGCGACGAGATCCATCGCGCCGCCCATGCCCTTGACCATCTTGCCGGGGATCATCCAGTTGGCGAGATCGCCGTTCTCGGCCACCTGCATGGCGCCGAGGATGGACAGGTCGATATGGCCGCCGCGCACCATGGCGAAACTGTCGGCTGACGAGAAGAAGCTCGTCGTCGGCAGCTCCGTCACGGTCTGCTTGCCGGCATTGATCAGATCGGGATCCTCCTCGCCCTCATAGGGGAAGGGGCCCATGCCGAGCATGCCGTTCTCGCTCTGCAGCTGCACGCTCATGCCTTCGGGGATGTAGTTCGAGACCAGCGTCGGAATGCCGATGCCGAGATTGACGTAGAAGCCGTCGCGCAATTCCTTTGCGGCGCGCGCGGCCATCTGTTCACGGGTCCAGGCCATGATTGTTCTCCTTCACGCGTGATTCAGGCTGCGGGCTTTTCGCGGGTGGTGCGCTTCTCGATCATCTTCTCGACATCCGGCACATGGATCATGCGCTTGACGTAGATACCCGGCGTGATGATGTGGTCGGGATCGAGCGCACCCGGCTCCACCAGATGCTCCACCTGCGCGATGGTCATGCGCGAGGCGGTGGCCATCATCGGATTGAAGTTTCGCGCGGTCTTGCGGTAGATCAGGTTGCCTTCCGTATCGCCCTTCCAGGCATGCACGAGCGAGACATCGGCGAACAGCCCCGTCTCCATCACGTAATCATGCCCGTCGAAATTGCGCACTTCCTTGCCCTCGGCGATCAACGTACCCACCCCCGTCTTGGTGAAGAAGGCGGGGATGCCCGCACCGCCGGCGCGAATGCGCTCGGCCAGAGTGCCCTGCGGGTTGAATTCGAGCTCGAGCTCGCCGGCCAGATATTGCTGCGCGAACAGCTTGTTCTCGCCGACATAAGACGAGATCATCTTGCGGATCTGGCGCGTCTCGAGCAGCAGGCCGAGGCCTGCCCCGTCAATGCCGGCATTGTTCGAGACCACCGTCAGATCCTTGACGCCCGATTCCTTGACGGCCTCGATCAGCACGTTCGGGATGCCGCACAGGCCGAAACCGCCTGCCATGATGGTCATGCCGTCGCGCAGAACGCCGGCCAGTGCTTCCTTCGCACTCGCGTGCACTTTCTTCATCGCCAGTCCTCTCCCTCCAGCATGCGCAATCAGCCGAAAACGGCTGTGGATGCGGTCTTGATGTGCACCGCACTCAAAGGCTTGCCGTCGGGTTAGTCAAGCCGCACGGGCGCGAATGCCGGGGCGCAGAGCGCCGCAAGGCCGACCTGCCAATATCCGGGTGAGCCGGAGCGCCTTGATTCACGCGCTCACGCGCCCGATCATCGGATCTCGGCGCAAAGCGCAGCGAAATGCCGTCAGCGGCAGGATGGAGTCACCATGAACGCGAAAGACACGAACAGGGCCGTCGGCGGTGAGTCAGGCACGGACACACGCCCCGCCCATCCCGCCAATCTCTCCATGCTGGAAAAGCGCCGCATCGAGGCGGAGATTCTCAAACACGTCTACGATGTCCTGAAGGAACGCGGCGACATGGCGCTGGCGCAGGATACGATTCGCGAATCCGTGCGCCGTTCCTCGATCGAACAAGCCGGGCGCTTCGCCGCGCAGACCGCCGGCGGCACCTCCCTCGACAGTTTTGTCGAGGCGACGAAGCTTTGGGAGAAAGAGGATGCGCTGCGCATCCGCGTCAAGGAGCGCACCGAGACGACCTATGTCTTCGATGTCGAGCGCTGCCGCTATGCCGAGATGTACAAGGAGATGGGGCTCGGCGAGATCGGCCACCTGCTCTCCTGCCAGCGCGACGCCACCTTCTGCCAGGGCTACGATTCCCGCCTGAAATTCACCCGCAGCCAGACCATCATGCAGGGCGCCTCCCATTGCGATTTCCGTTACGACTTTCTCAGCGACGCGGAGAAGACGCAAGCGGATGACTGAGGGCGCCGGCGCCCCGGGGGCGACGATCCCGGGGGCCGGTAACACGCTCGCGAGCACCAATGCTCACATGGTCGGCAGCTTGTAGTCCGCGTAACGCTCGCGCAGGGTCAGCTTCTGGATCTTGCCGGTAGCCGTATGGGGGATCTCCTCGAGGAAGATGATGTCGTCGGGGAGTTGCCACTTGGCGATACGCTGCGCCATGTGCGCGAGGATGCTCTCCTTGTCCGGCTCGCGCCCGGGTCGGGGCACCACGATCAGCAACGGGCGCTCGTCCCATTTGGGATGACGCACGCCGATCACGGCTGCTTCCGCCACATCCGGGTGACCGACGGCGATATTCTCCAGATCAATCGATGAAATCCACTCGCCGCCGGATTTGATGACATCCTTGGAGCGGTCGACGATCTGCATGTTGCCGTGCTGGTCGATCGTGGCGACGTCGCCGGTATCGAAGAAGCCGTCATCATCGCAGATCACGTCGTCGCGGTGATAATAGGATTGCGCCACTGCCGGGCCGCGCACCATCAGCTTGCCGAAGGCGACCCCGTCCCAGGGCAGTTCGCGCCCGTCATCATCGACGATCTTCATCTCGACGCCAAATGGCGGGAAGCCGACCTTTTCCTTCAGATCGAGCCAGGTCTCGCCATCGACCTCGCCGTAATCCGGCTTGAGCGTGCAGACCGAGCCGAGCGGGCTCATCTCGGTCATGCCCCAGGCATGGACCACTTCGACATCATAGACGTCGCGGAAGGTCTTCGTCACCGCACGCGGACAGGCCGAGCCGCCGATCACGACGCGCTGCAGATCGGGCAGGCGGTCACCGCTGGCCTCGAGATGCTGGAGCAGCGAGAACCAGATGGTCGGCACGGCCGCCGAGATCGTCACCTTCTCCTCGACGAGGAGTTCGGCGAGCGAGGCGCCATCCAGCTTGGGGCCAGGAAAGACCAGCGCGGCGCCGGCCATGGGCGCCGAGAAGGCGAAGGACCAGCCATTGGCGTGGAACAGAGGCACCACGGGCATGGCCGTATCGCGCGCCGACAGGCCGAGATAATCAACGCCGTTCACGGTCAGGGAATGCAGCACGTTGGAGCGGTGCGAATAGACGACACCCTTGGGATTACCCGTGGTGCCGGAGGTGTAGCACATGCCCGCAGCTGTGTTCTCGTCGAAGCTCTTCCAGGTGAAATCGTCATCGACCTCGGCGATGTAATCCTCATAGGCGACGGCGTTCTTGAGCGTGGTCTGCGGCATATTGGCCGCATCGGTGAGGATGACAAAGCGCTCGACGCTCTCCAGCCGGTCGGCCAGCTTCTCCACCAGCGATACGAAGCTGAGATCCAGCAACAGGATGCGATCCGCCGCATGGTTGATGATGTAGATGATCTGGTCGTCAAACAGGCGCGGATTGACCGTGTGGTAGATCGCGCCGATCCCGGTAATGCCGTACCAGCTCTCCAGATGCCGCCAGGTGTTCCAGGCGAGAGTCCCGACCCGGTCGCCGAGGCCGATTCCATCTTTCTCCAGCCGCTTGGCCAGCTGCAGTGAGCGGCTGCGCACCTCCTTGTAGGTGGTGCGATGGATCGGGCCCTCGACGGAGCGCGATATCACGGGGCGATCCGGGTGCTGGATGGCGGCGTGGTCGATGACACGATGAATCAGCAGGGGCCAGTCCTGCATCAGGCCGAGCATGGCGTTCTCTCCGTTTCTCGTCCGCTGCGCGGATTCTTGGATTGATGAAGCTTGGAACGGTGTAGCACAGGTTACGCGCAGACGCGGCAGAGGCCAATGCCGTTCCCACACGCAACGACACGGGATTACATTTTAAAATTGCTTTATGTATTCAAACAATCCATCTTATTGCGACTCAAGTCAATAAATGTAAAAATTTCGACAAACTGTTATTTTACACAATTTTAAATCCAGCATGTTTTGCTCCTCTACAAGTCGCCTGAGGATGAAAACGTGTCCCGCATCGCCTTCCTGATTGTCTTCGTCCTGCTGACGCTTGCTGCTCCGCTGGCGCTGATCGCCGGGCCGAAAGATATGGGCGAGGGCGTCGCGGTGGTTTTCGCCCCCTGGATCGACGAGGCGACGGCGATGAGCCGGGTCGGCGAAGCCGGCGGTGCGGTGATCCGTGCCGGCAATCTCGGCTTCATCAGCGTCGCCATGCCCGCTTCCCCCGATTTTGCCGCCGATATCCGCAAGGCCGGCGCCTGGCTGCTGCTTGACCCGCAGGTGGTTGGCGGCTGTCTCACGGAAGCAGAATCGTGACCGCGCCTGCATCTTGTATTCGAAGGAAACCGAAATGACTGATGTCACGACCCTGCGGACGGCCACGGCCAGGCTGCTATCCGCGTTGATGGTCATGCATGTTCTCGTCATCGCCGCCGTTGCATCCGTCTTCGGCGGCGACATCATGACGAAATCGCTGCTTGCCCTGGCCATGGCTGCGCCGGGCGTGCTGCTCACGATGAAGCGTCCCGAGGACGTCGCAACCCGCTTTGCCATCGCAATAGGCCTCGTCGCCCAGGTCTCGCTCATCGTCTTCGCCATGAGCGGCCATCCCTGGCAGCTCGACGTGCACATGTACTATTTCGCCGTTCTGGCCATGCTCGCCGGTTTCTGTGACTGGCGCGTGATCGTGGCGGCAGCCGGTGTGACCGCCGTGCACCATCTCAGCTTCAACTTCATCCTGCCGGCTGCGATCTTCCCCGGTGGCGCAAGCCTTACGCGCGTGATGATCCACGCGGTGATCGTGGTGCTGGAGACCGCCGTCCTGGCCTGGGTCGTGATCACGCTCGCACGCATGATGGAACTGTCGCGTGCCGGGGTCGAGGCCGCCGAGGAAGCGCGGCGCAAGGATGTCGAACTCGCCGAGATCCGCGCGCAGGAAGCCGAGAAGGTCAGTGCCCGCGCCGCGACGGTCGATCGGCTCGCGGCAGATTTCGAGAACGAGATCCGCCTTGCACTCGCCACGCTCGACGAAGCCTTCACCGCCATGCGCGCCAAGGCCGATGCCCTCGAAGCCATCGCGGCGAAGACGGGCTCCGGCGTGTCCGACGTGCTCACGAGCTCGGAACGCACCACGGCGAATATCCAGAATGTCGCGGCTTCGGGCGAGGAGCTCGCCGCCTCGATCGCGGAGATCGGTCGTTCGGCCACGCAATCCTCCGATATCGCCCGCCGGGCGGTGGAGGGCGCGCGCCGCACTGACGGCCAGGTGCAGACACTCTCCGATTCCGCACGCAGCATCGGTGAGGTGGTCGATCTGATCCGCTCCATCGCCGAGCAGACCAATCTTCTGGCCCTCAACGCCACCATCGAGGCCGCACGCGCCGGTGAGGCCGGCAAGGGCTTTGCCGTCGTGGCGCAGGAGGTCAAGACGCTCGCCTCGCAGACGGCCAAGGCGACCGAGGATATCGCCTCCAAGGTTGCGGAGATGCAGGCGGCGACCAAGGATTCGGTCACCTCCATCCAGGATATCACCACCACCATCGACGAAATGAGCGAACTCGCCTCCAGCATCGCCTCCGCCGTGACCCAGCAATCGGCGGCGACCCAGGAAATCGCCTCGAATGTCCAGGAAGCGGCAAACGGCGCCAAGGTCGTGAACGAAACCGTGGACGTGGTCGGCACGCTCTCGGGCGAGACCAACGACGCCTCGGGCGACATCATTTCGGCGACGCAGGCTCTGGCGCAGGAAGCGCAGAAGATTCGCGAGCGGGTGGACGGGTTCTGCGCCTCGGTGCGCGCCGCCTGAGGCCGCGCGCACCGATCTTGACATGCCGCCGTGACAAGCGAGCCCTCGCGCGATTTGCGCGAGGGTTTTTTATGTTGAGTTCCGACATCTTTGCAACCGATGATGCGCAGGGTGCATAGCCGCGCTTTCACCATGGTTAATATGTGCCATCGCGTACCGTGGCGGCTTGAGGCGCGGGAAAGAGCACATCGGTGCGCCCGGTCAGGCGATAGGCGACGAGTCCGACATATTCGTGCATTGCAAGGTCGAACCGACGCAACCCGTCGGAGATCGTGGAAAAGCCCCGCAGGCTTCCCTCATGGCCAATGGTGCGGAAATCCACCGGATAGGGCAAGACCGCGAAACCGGCCTCGCGGAACACGCCGATGGAGCGGGGCATGTGGAAGGCGGAGGTGACCAGCAGCCAGGTCTCGCCCTCCTGCGGCTGCACCATGTCCCGCGAGAACACGGCATTTTCATGCGTGTTGCGCGAACGCTCCTCGATCAGGATGCGGGCGGGGTCGAGGCCGAGGCTTTCCAGCATCAGCGCACCGGCGCGTGCCTCGCTGGTATCGCTTCCCGTGAGCGCGCCGCTTCCACCCGAGAGCAGCACACGGGCATCGGGAAAGCGCCGGGCGAGTGCGCGCCCGACAACCAGCCGCTCGGCGGATTCGTTGAGGACGGGCTGGCCGAGGCCGATACTCGCATCCGGATCCTGCGCTCCGCCGAGGATGACGATGCCGTCAATCGCACCGGTGAGCGGTTCGGCGATCGGAAAGCGCCCCTCGAGCGTGCGCAGGAAAAGGCTCGCCAGCGGCGTCATGCCGAAGACGAACAGCCCGGCACAGGCGATTCCGGCCAGGACGAGCCCGCTGTGACGCAGGTGCGTCAGTGCCGCCAGCAGCAGGCCGAAGGCGATCAGCAGCGCGAGCAGGTTGGACGGCGCCAGCAGGAACCAGATGACCTTCGAGAGCACGAAGAACATGCCATGTCCCTCCGGATATCGCGCGCCCGTGACCGCGACAGATCGCCACCCGTTACCGCCCCACACCGGTTGTCGATCGGCACGAAAAGCCCCGGACGCAGACGCCCGGGGCCGGATCAGCCTGGAGCCATCGGGCACATTGCCCGATGAGACTTACTTCTTGCCGAAGCCGAGATTGCCGAAGCGCGAATTGAAGCGCGAGACACGCCCGCCACGGTCGAGCAGCTGCTGATTGCCGCCGGTCCAGGCCGGATGCGTCCTGGGGTCGATTTCAAGGGTCATGGTGTCGCCCTCCTTGCCCCAGGTCGAGCGGGTTTGATACTCGGTCCCGTCGGTCATCACCACCTTGATGAAGTGATAATCCGGATGGGCTGTCGCTTCCTTGCGTGCCATAGCTTTAACCTCATGATGCCGTTCCGGCGGATTTTTGGTGGCCGCCGGAGGCCCGTGGCGATATGTCGAGCCTGTCGAGAAGATCGCGGCGCTATAACCCAGTCGGGACGGCAATTCAAGCACAGCCTGCGCGAATCGCGCATATGAGGGAACCGAGTATCCAGACGATGTCGCAACAGCACAGAAATCCAGAACGGAATATTTCGAAAGAGGGGCGCCCGAAAGACAGACTTGCGCGCGCCAATCTGGCGGCCCTGCGCCCGCTTCTGGGTTATGCGCTGCGCTACAAGGGGCGCATCGCCGCTGCCATGGGCGCGCTCGTCATTGCCTCCGTGGCGACGCTGGCCGTGCCGCTGGCGGTGCGCCGCGTGATCGATTTCGGGTTCGGCCAGGATCGCGCCGAGCTCGTCTCGGCCTATTTCGGCATGCTGATCCTCGTGGTGGCCCTGCTCGCACTCGGCAGCGCGCTACGTTATTACTTCGTCATCACCCTGGGCGAGCGCGTTGTCGCGGATGTGCGCGCTGCGGTCTTTGCCCGGCTGACCAGCCTTGATCCGGCCTTCTTCGATGCCGCGAAAGCGGGTGAGCTGACCTCGCGGCTCACCGCCGACACCACCCAGATCAAGAGTGCCTTCGGCGCGAGCATCTCGATCGCCCTGCGCAATGTGGTGCTGCTCATCGGCGCTGTCGCATTGATGATCTGGACCAGCCCGACGCTCTCCTCCCTCGTGGTCTTCGCCCTGCCCTTCATCGTGCTGCCGCTGGTCTTCTCCGGTCGCAAGGTGCGCCGGCGCTCGCGCATCGCACAGGATCGCCTCGCCGATGCCTCGGCCTATGCCTCGGAGGCGGTGGGTGCGGTGCGCACCATGCAGGCTTTCGGAATGGAGGGCGAGACCGCCCGGCGCTTTGCCCGCGCGGCGGAGGACGCGTTCGATGCGGCGCGCATCTCGACACGGGCACGCGCCTTCCTCACCGGAACGATCATCTTTCTCGTCTCTTCGAGTGTTGTACTGATTCTCTGGTACGGCGCGCAGGGCGTGATGCGCGGTGATCTCAGCGCCGGCGAGCTCAGCCAGTTCGTGCTCTATGCCGTCTTCGCCGCCAGCGCCATGGGCCAGCTCTCGGAGGTCTATGGCGAGCTCGCCCAGGCGGCGGGCTCCGCCGAGCGGCTCGGCGAAATCCTCGAAACGCTGCCCAATGTGGCCGCGCCGGCAAATCCCCAGCCGCTGCCCGAGCCGCCGGTCGGCTCGCTGGCTCTGGCCGGCGTGCATTTCACCTATCCCAACCGCAGCGACATTCCCGCCCTCGACGGGATTGATTTCGCGCTGAAACCGGGCGAGCGCGTGGCTCTCGTGGGCCCTTCCGGCTCAGGCAAGAGCACGGTGCTGCAATTGCTCCTGCGTTTCTATGATCCGCAACAGGGCCGTATCCTGATCGACGGCGTGCCGGCCCAGCGTGCCGATCCGGCAGCCTTGCGTCGGCGCATCGCTCTGGTGCCGCAGGAGGCGACGATCTTCGGTGCCAGTGTGCGCGACAATATCCGCTACGGCCAGCCGGATGCGGATGAGACAGCCGTACGCAACGCCGCCGAACAGGCCAGCGCGCATGGCTTCATCATGGAGATGCCGCAGGGCTACGACACCCTGATCGGCGAGCGCGGGGTCACGCTGTCAGGTGGCCAGCGCCAGCGCATCGCCATCGCCCGCGCCATCCTCAAGGATGCGCCCATCCTCCTCCTCGACGAGGCGACGAGCGCGCTCGATGCCGAGAGCGAGCACGCGGTGCAGGAAGCGCTCGATCATCTGATGCAGGGGCGCACCACGCTCGTCATCGCCCACCGCCTGGCCACCGTGCGTTCGGCGGATCGCATCCTGGTGATGGATGGCGGGCGCATCGTCGAGAGCGGCGATCACGACAGCCTGATCAAGCGCGGAGGCCTCTATGCGAGACTGGCGCGGCTGCAATTCGCCGACAGCGATGCGGCCCGGGCCGAGGCCGCGCAATAGAACGAGACGGGGCTGCGCACGCATTCGGCGCGCTTCGGCGCAATCCGGATTGCCGGGTTGCGGGCTCAACTTCGCGCGCCGACAGTGCTACATCCGTGCCACGGTTTCAATGCCGCGTGGGCGGCACAGCTACGGAGACACAGCATGGATCTCGGCCTCAAGGGCAAACGCGCCCTCGTTCTCTCCTCCAGCCGCGGCCTCGGCAAGGCCTCGGCGGAATCGCTCGCGGCAGAAGGCGCAGAGGTCTTCATGACCGCCCGCTCCGCCGACAAGCTGGAGGAGACCGTCAAGGCGATCAACGCGAAGGGCGGCAAGGCGCACGCCTATGCCGCCGATCTCACCAAGGATACCGACAAGATCTATGAAGCGGCCGTCGCCGCCATGGGCGGCGTCGATATCCTCATCGCCAATACCGGTGGCCCGCCCGCCCGCGTCGCGGCGGAGGTCGAGCCCGGTGACTGGACGCCCCAGTTCGAGGCCATGGTGAAGCCGGTCTTCCGCCTCGCCCAGCTCGCCCTGCCCGGCATGCGTGAGCGCGGCTGGGGCCGCATCGTCACCATCGCCTCCTCGGGCGTGATCCAGCCGATCCCGAATCTCGCCATGTCGAACGCCCTGCGCTCTGCCATCGTGGGCTGGGCCAAGACGCTGGCCTCGGAAGTCGCGAAGGACGGGATCACCGTCAATCTGGTGCTGCCCGGGCGCATCGAGACGGATCGCACCAAGGAGCTCGACGAGGCCAATGCCAAGCGCAGCGGCAAGAGCCCGGAAGAAGTCGCTGCCGCAAGCCGCGCCTCCATCCCCGCCGATCGCTACGGCACGACGGAGGAATTCGGCGACGTCGTCTGCTTCATGGCCTCCGACCGCGCCAGCTACATGACCGGCGGCCTGATCCGCGTTGATGGCGGCTCGATCCGCAGCGTGTGAGATCGTTTGACGAGAACGCATCGCGCGCCGGAGACGGTGCGCGGTGCGGGATAGCCGGACCGGAGGCAAGCCTGAGAGGCGCGGCTCACGCACGGCAAACCGCACAGGGTATTTCCCTGAAATGCGGGCGGTTTTTCGGAAAAGACTTGACTGAAAACCTGAAACAGGCAAATGACGCGGCGTGAAAGCACTTTTTGAATGCTTTTCAGCAAATATACAATCCAGGATTTTTTATATGCGCTCATTTAGTATAGTGTTCGTTGTGGCAACGACATTAGGGCTCGCTTCTTGCCAGACCATTGGAAGCTATGGACGGTCCATGGCCAGCGGTTATGGTGAAAGCCGCGCCGTCGCGGAAAGATGCCCGGATTATGAAATGGCATCAGATTTTTTTACCGCAGCAATGGTCGTTTGCCTCACCAGCAAGGAAGATGATCGCGAGTGCGAAATGGAAGAATTCATGACGCATGCTCCCCGCCAGACGCAATTTTATCGCACCATCTATTCTATCGGATCCGATGAATTCATATGCCAACGCGCTGAAAGCATCTACGCGGAGCGCAGAAGAAGCTTTCTCAAACCCGTCGCCGCGAACTGAACGAAAGCCACCGATACTAACCGTCAAAAAACGCCCCCACCTCTCTCAATCAACCCGCCGCGCGAAATAAGCCCGCACCAGTCGCGTGCGCGCCGCCTCGGCCAGCATCCCCGCCACCAACCCCCAGAACGGATCGATCGCGAGCACCATGAGCCCCGTCACCGCGATGACGGGCCAGCAGGAGGGGCGGGAATCGAAAACGCGGCGGGTGAAGATCAGGGCGCCGGCGGTGACCAGCAGCAGCGCGCCGAGGCCGGCCAGCGGGATCACCGCGAGCAGCGTGTAACCCAGATCCCCCGGCGCCAGCGCGATCGCGCTTAGCACGAGGGCGAGGATCACCAGAGCACCGCCGGAGCGGGCGCCGAAGCGGTGATGGGCGGCGAGCCCGCCGGCACCGTGGCACATGGGCAGGGCGCCGAAGGGCGTCAGCGCGAGATTGGCGAAACCCGTGGTCAGGCACAGCCGGCGCGGCGTCACATGGGCGGCCTGTTCGCGGAAATGATCGCCCGCGATCAGGGCGGTGAGCAGGATCGCGTTGGTGAAGGTCAGGGCGAGCTGCGGCAGCACGAGATTGGCCAGGGCGCCGTGCCAGTCAGCAAGAGCCGGCCAAGCCGGCGGCGCGAAGCCGGCATCGGCAGAGACGGTAATGCCCGGCACCCCGAGCAGCATCCCCAGCCCTGCCATCGCCACCAGCGCGACCGGCACGGCCGGGATCTGCGTGAAGCGCAGGCCGATCGCCAGAATGGCCAGCGCCACTGCCGCGATAAGGTAGGCGCTCGCCATCAATTCGAAGGCCACGACGGCAAGCGCCATACCCAGCCCCAATTGCAGCCCGGCGAGGACGGATTGCGGCACGAGCCGCACCACCCGCGTGATCCAGCCGCTCGCGCCGAGGCCGAGCAGAACGATCCCGATCAGAACGCCCGATAATGCCACGGCCTCCGGGCCGATCTGCGTGGTGAGCATCACCGCCGCAATCGCCTTCATCGGCTGGACCGGAACGGGCAGCCGGTAGATCAGGGCGCTGGCGATGAGGAAGACGGCGAAGCCGAGAAAGACGGGCGTGGGCGCAAGTCCCGCAACGGCAATCGCGCCGAGTGTCAGCGGCAGGAGCGTGCCGAGATCGCCGAAGGCGCCACTCCATTCCCCGGGCCCGAATCCGAACGGGCGCCCCGGCAAAGGCGTCGTTCTTCCCGAGAAAGGGGTGCCGGTCGATTCGCTCACGTATTCCTCCGCCCTGAAAGCGCTGATCGGGAATGCCCCCGATGGCGCGAACGCGCGTATCATATAGCATTTTGTCAGATGCTGCACGGCCTCGAACCCGAGCCGGGGTTCGGGGGTTGTCACGGGACGCGAACGACGAAAAATTTGTCGGGAAGGCGGGGCGCGCGCGCACCGAAAGCAGGCGAGAAGGAGAAAGCGGGTTGCTGGAAATCAACGAAACCTATGCGAGCGACATCGTGCGGCTGCGGCTTTCGGGCATCGTCACTTCTTACGAAGTCGAGCAGGCGATTCCGCAGCTCGACCGCCTGTTTTCGGAGCGCAAGCCGCTCAGGCTTCTTGTGGAGCTCCTCGGTCTGGAGAGCATCGAGCCGATGGCGGCCTGGGAAGAGCTCTCCTTCCTCGCCCGGCATCGCGACGAGACGGCGCGTGTGGCCCTGATCGTCGATACGCCCGGGGAGCGCATTGTGGCGCGCGTCACCGAGTTTTTCACCGGTGGTGAACACCGCGAATTCCACCACGGCGAGGAAGCCGAGGCCCGCGCCTGGCTGCGCGCGACACAAGAGAGGATCAGTTCATGACGATTCGCGACGAAAGCCCCGTCGAGCTCAATATCAGCGTGAGTACCGTGCACGAGATCATACTGCATGCCCGTGCCTACGACGTGAAGGTCGCCCCCGGCGTCGGCGCCGAGGGTTCGAACCCGATCGATGACGACGAAATGCGTATCCTGGAAAGCCGGCGCGATGATTATACCGGGCCCGAGCTGCGCGCCGTGATCAACGGCCTCAATGACAGTGAAGCGGTCGATCTGATCGCCCTCGCCTGGATCGGGCGCGGTGATTTCGATCGCGCCAGCTTCGAGGAGGCCCGCGCGCTGGCCGTGGATCGCCATGGCGACAAGAATGCGGATTACCTGATGGGCATGCCGCTGCTCGGCGATTACCTCGAAGAAGGTCTTGCGGAACTGGGTCATCCGGTATCAGAGGAAGGCGAATGACGCGCCCGCCTGACGCTCCGGGATGACGGTTCCCGTACCAACCCGTATCGAACCGCCGGATCCGCAGCTGCTGACCGATTTCGCTGCTGCCTTGCTGGCTCAGCTCGTCGATCCGCTGGTCATCGGCCAGATCGTCCTGATTGCGGTGATCGGCGTGATCGCCTTTGCCGTGGGGCGGCGGTTCGAATTGCGATTCGAGCGCCATGCACGGCGTATCCGCGACAATATCAGTCTGTTGCGGCTTGCAGTGATCATCATGCGGCGCATGGTGATGATCACGCTGGCCGCTCTGCTCTGGCTGGCCTATGGCGCCATTCGCGCAGCCGATTTGGCCGTCGATGCCCATCTGGTCTTCCTCGCCGCCGCGCTCGCCAGCGCCTGGGTGCTGATCTCCATCGTCACGCGCCTGATCCGCAACCGGGTGGTCGGTCGCCTTGCGGCCATCCTGGCCTGGAGCTTTGTCGCCCTGCGCCTGACGGGTCTGTGGGCGCCGCTCGCGAGCGGTCTCGACGCCACGGCGATGGAAATCGGCGGGATGCGGCTGTCCTTGCTGGTGATGCTGCAGGCGGGCTTCATCGTCGCGGCGGCACTCTGGGTCGCGATCGTGCTCGGGCGGGTGATCGAGGATCGGCTGAGCCATACCGAGGAGCTGACGCCCAGCCTGCGTGTGCTGATCGGCAAGCTGGTGCGCATCGGCCTGATCGTGCTCGCCACGGTGATCGCACTGACTTCGATCGGGATCGACCTGACGGCGCTGACGGTCTTCTCCGGCGCGCTCGGGGTGGGCATTGGTTTCGGCCTGCAGAAGGTCGTCTCGAATTATCTGTCCGGCATCATCATCCTGGCCGACAAGTCGATCAAGCCGGGTGACACCATCTCGCTCGGGGACAAGGTCGGCTGGGTGCGCTCGATCCGTGCGCGCTTCGTCTCGATCGTCACCCGCGACGGCGTCGAGTTCCTGATCCCGAACGAGGATTTCATCACCAATCGGGTGATCAACTGGTCCTTCAGCGACAATTTCGTGCGCATCGACGCGAATTTCGGCGTCTCCTACGACAGCGATCCGCATCAGGTTCGCGCGCTGGCCGTGGAAGCCGCCGGCGCCGTCGAGCGGGTGCAGAAGCAGCCCGCACCCGTTTGTCATCTGCTCGGCTTCGGCGATTCATCTCTCGATTTCGTGCTGCGCTTCTGGATCGCCGACCCGCGCAACGGTCTCACCAATGTGCGCGGCCAGGTCTTTCTCGCCCTGTGGGACGCGTTCAGGGAGGCAGGTGTCAAGATCCCCTACCCGCATCGCGAGGTGATCCTGCAGGACCGGCAGCCGGCGGGCTGACCCGAACCATCAATCCACCGGCATATTTACCATCCGGAAACCATGCGGCCTCATGCTTAACGCATTCTTGCCGGATGCGGGCGTGGCGCCGTGCGCCGCCTCGCGACCGGCGCGGCGGAGTGCGTGATGAAACATGTCGTGGTCTTGATGGGCGGCTGGTCCGCCGAGCGGGAGGTCAGCCTGAAGAGCGGGGCCGCCTGCGCCGATGCGCTGGAGGGCGAGGGCTACCGGGTGACGCGGCTCGATGTCACGCCCGACATCGCCTCCACGCTCGCGACATTGCAGCCCGATATCGCCTTCAACGCCCTGCACGGGCCGATGGGCGAGGACGGACGCATCCAGGGCCTGCTCGAATATCTGCGCATTCGCTACACGCATTCCGGGGTGCTCGCCTCGGCTCTGGCCATGGACAAGGTCAAGGCCAAGACCGTGATGGCGGCTGCCGGCGTGCCAGTTCCCGTGGGGAAAGTCGTTAACCGGTTCGCCGTGGCGAAAACGCATGTGCTGCAGCCGCCCTATGTGATCAAGCCGATCGCCGAGGGCTCGTCATTCGGGGTCATCATCGTACGCGACGAAGCCCGTCCGCCGCCGCAGGAACTGAGCGGAACGGATTGGAGCTTCGGCGATGAAGTGCTTGCGGAGCAATATGTTGCGGGCCGGGAACTGACCTGCGCGGTGATGGGGGACACAGCCCTCGACATCATCGAGATCAAGCCCGCGACGGGTGGCTTCTACGACTACGACGCGAAATATGCGAAAGGCGGCTCGATCCACGTCCTGCCGGCGGAAATTAAACCGAATATTTACCAACACATTCAACAGTTGGCGTTAACGGCGCATCAATCTCTCGGGTGCCGCGGGGTGAGTCGCACAGACTTCCGATATGATGACGGGCCGGGCGGAACCGGCCTTCTCGTCGCTCTGGAAGTCAACACGCAGCCCGGCATGACCGAGACGAGCCTGGTGCCCGAAATCGCCGCCCACAAGGGCATATCATTTGGTGAGCTTGTACGATGGATGGTCGAGGACGCCAGTTTGAACCGCTGAAGACCGGTGCGACCGGTCGCGCGGATGCGCGTGCGCGGCAGGCTCCGGGTGAGACCGGAACCGGCCCCGGGCGGCGCGTGCTGCAGCGTCTCGCCTCGCTGACCTTCGGCGCGCTTCCCTTCACCCGCTATCGCGACCCTGCGCGCCGGTCCCGTCCGCGCAATGCGCTGGAACGGCTGGAGCGGCAATTGCCGCGTTTCGTCGGCCTGTGGCTCGCACTCGGATTCTTCGGCACCACTGCCGTGACCGGCCTCGCCGCAAGCGGACAGATATCGCAGTTCTTCGAGGAGCGCGGACGCCCGCATCATATCGCTGCGCAGATCTTCGGTTTCGGCATCTCCGAGATCGCCATGACCGGCCTGATCCAGCTGCGCGAGCGCGAAATCCTCAATGCTGCGGGGATCGACCCCCGCGTCGCCCTGCCCTTTCTCAACGTCACGACGGCGCGCGAATCACTCGAATCGCTGCCGCTCGTGCGCAGCGCCACCGTGCGCAAGCTTTACCCTGACGGCGTCGTCATCAATGTGGTCGAACGCGAACCCTTCGCCCTGTGGCAGGTGGATGGCGACGTCTATGTCATCGCCATGGATGGGGAGGTGATCGACTATTTCCGCCCCGATCCGCGCTATCTGCCGCTGCCGCAGGTCGTCGGTGAAGGTGCGCAGGCGCGTCTTGCGGAATATTTCGAACTGATCGATGCCGCCGGCGCGCTGAGCCAGCGCATCCGGGCCGGGACACTCGTCGCCGAGCGGCGCTGGACGCTCAAGCTCGATAACGGCATGGATGTGCGCCTGCCTGAGGACGAGCCGGTCGAAGCGTTGCAGCGGCTCGCGCGCCTCGATGCCGAGCATGACCTTCTTGAAAAGGACGTGATCGCCATTGATCTGCGCATGCCGGATCGTGTGGTCGTGCGGCTGACGGCGGAATCGTGGTCCGCCTATGAGGCGGAGATGCGCAAGCGTCCCCTGCGGGGTCGGGAGGTGCGCACATGAGCCCGACCAACCCCCTGAACCAGAGCATGACGCCGCGTCTGAAACCCTTGCCACCGCGGCGCTCCACCATGCTCTCCGTGCTCGATATCGGCACCACGAAGGTGGTCTGCATCGTCGCCCAGCTCCAGCCCTGGGAAGGGATCGAGACCCTGCGCCGGCGCAGCCATCTGGTGCGCGTCGTCGGGATCGGTCATCACCGTTCGCAAGGCCTCAAGGGCGGCGTCGTCGTCGATCTGGAAGCGGCGGAGAACGCGATCCGCCAGGCGGTACATGCCGCCGAGCGCATGGCGCGGGTGGAAATCCAGTCGGTGATTCTCGGCCTGTCGGGCGCGCGCCTCGGTTCGCAGCATTTCGAGGCCCGGATCTCGGTACGCGGCGGCCCGGTCGGCGAGGAGGATCGCGCCCGGGTGCTGCGTCTGGCGGCGACGGACGGGATCGCGCAGGATCGCATCGCCGTCCACGCCCTGCCGACGCGCTACAGCCTCGACGCGCAGACCGACATCGCCGATCCTTCCGGCATGATCGGCGACAATCTCGGCGTCGCCCTTCATGTGGTTTCGGCCCAGTCGGCAGCGGTGCGCAATCTCATGCTCGCGGTGGAGCGTTGCCATCTCGGGGTCGAGGCCGTGGTCGCTTCGCCGTTTGCCGCAGGGCTCTCCGCCCTCGCTGATGATGAGAGCGAAATGGGGGCCGTGGTGATCGATTGCGGTGGCGGCGCGACCGGGATTTCCGTGTTCGAGAACGGCCATCTGGCCCATGTCGATGCTTTTGCGGTGGGTGGCCATCACGTCACCATGGATATTGCGCGCGGGCTCTCCACCGGCATCGCGGCGGCCGAACGGCTCAAGCTGGTGCACGGATCGGCCATGGCCGATCCAGCCGATGAGCGCGACCTTTTCACGGTGCCGCAGATCGGCGACGAGGAGCGCAGCGCCACGACGCATCTGCCGAAATCGCAGCTGGTGAAGATCGTCCAGCCGCGTATCGAGGAAATTCTGGAACTGGCGCGCGACCGCCTCGCCGCCGTGGGTTTCACACCGCGCCCGGGTCGGCGCGTGGTGCTCACCGGAGGCGCGTCACAGCTGGCCGGGCTGCCGCAACAGGCCGCCCGCATTCTCGAGGGGCAGGTCCGCATCGGCCGCCCCCTCGGCATCAAGGCCCTGCCAGAAGCTGCGAAAGGCCCGGCCTTCGCGGCGGCGACGGGGCTGCTGGTCTATCCGCAGATCGCGCATGAAGAATATTTCGACATGCGCAATGGCGGATTTTTCGCAGGAACCGGAACCGACGGCTATCTCTCGCGGGTAGGGCGCTGGCTGCGGGAGAGTTTCTAGAGCATCAGTCCGTCAGGTGAATACCGGCTGACGGAAAGAATGATGCGCCAAACAACGGTCTGGAGCGCCCGTCCCGATTCCGTCGGGAGGGATGGCTCCAAAGGCCAGGTCAAGCATCCGGATCCGGCGCAGCCGCATCGGAACCGGGGATGAAAGCGTAAGGCGCGGTCCGCTGCGCCGGGTCACGGAAAAGGCCACGAGGGGGCCGAGAGGGCACGAAGTCATGGCAATCAGTCTGCAAGCTCCGGAAATCCGGGAACTCAAGCCGCACATCACCGTCTTCGGCGTCGGCGGCGCGGGCGGCAATGCGGTCAACAACATGATCGAATCGGGGCTTCAGGGCGTCGATTTCGTCGTGGCGAATACCGACGCCCAGGCGCTGACCTCGTCCAAGGCACAGCGTCTCATCCAGATGGGCATCGCCGTGACCGAGGGTCTCGGCGCCGGCTCGCAGCCCGATATCGGGCGCGCGGCGGCGGAAGAGGTGATCGACGAGATTCGCGATCAGCTCTCGGGTGCGCATATGGCCTTCATCACCGCCGGGATGGGCGGCGGGACGGGCACGGGTGCCGCCCCGGTCATCGCCCAGGCGGCCCGCGAGATGGGCATCCTCACGGTTGGCGTGGTGACCAAGCCCTTCCAGTTCGAGGGCTCGCGCCGCATGCGCCTGGCCGAATCGGGCATTCAGGAACTGCAGCAATCCGTCGACACGCTGATCGTGATTCCCAATCAGAACCTGTTCCGCGTCGCCAACGAGAAAACCACCTTCGCCGATGCCTTCGCCATGGCCGACCAGGTGCTCTATTCCGGCGTGGCCTGCATCACCGACCTGATGGTCAAGGAAGGCCTGATCAATCTCGACTTCGCCGATGTCCGCGCCATCATGCGCGGCATGGGCAAGGCGATGATGGGCACCGGCGAGGCCAGCGGTGACGATCGCGCCATGACCGCTGCTGCAGCGGCGATCGCCAATCCGCTGCTCGACGACGTGTCGATGCGTGGCGCGCGTGGCCTGCTGATCTCCATCACCGGCGGTCCGGACCTGACGCTCTACGAAGTCGATGAAGCCGCCACGCGCATCCGCGAGGAGGTCGATTCGGAAGCCAACATCATCCTCGGCGCGACCTTCGACGAAGGCCTCGAGGGCGTGATTCGTGTCTCCGTCGTGGCGACGGGAATCGACCACGAAGTCGGTGTCGATGCCGGTGAGGTGACCGCCACCGAGCAGCGCATCGCGGAAGTCGCCGAGCGTCTGCGTGCCGAGGCCCGCGCCCGTGCTGCCCAGGCGGCGGCGCAGCGTTCGCTGGTTCAGGGCAACAAGTCCGCCGAAGCCTCTCCCGTCGCGCCTGCGCAGCCCGCTCCCGCCGCGCAACCGGTCGGGGAAGCGCCGGCTGCACGGGCTCCGGCCGAGCCGGCGGATGATTCGGCCAAACCGGAGGCCGCCGCACCGACACCCCGCCCCGATCCGTCTGAGGCTGTGGCGCAGGCGCTCGCCGAACCTGCGGCTCAGCCGCGCGGTGAAGCGAACCCGCCGCAGCAGGAACAGGTCCGTGCGCAACAGCCCGCACCGCAGGCGCCGGTCGCACGCTTCGCCCCCGTGGCCGAGCAGGCTCCCGCAGCGCAGGCCGCAGCGCAGCCCGCGCCTCAACCTGCTGCGCCGCAGATGCCCCCTGTCGCAGCCAATGCGCCGGTCTCCGGAGCCTCGTCCGAAATGCCTCATTCGGCCGGGCAGCAGGGTCACGATGCGCCCTTCATGCCGCCACAGCCCGAGCAGGTGCTGCGGGCACCGCGCATGCCGCGTGTGGACGAATTGCCGGTCCCGGCGCAGAACCAGATCCGGGCGCACCATGAGGCCGAGGGCAAGCGCCCGAGCCTGTTGCAGCGTCTGGCCACGGTCGGTTTCGGACGCCGTGAGGAGAATCAGCAGCCGGTGCACGGCCATGATCATGGCAATGAATACGGGCATGATCACGGGTATCAGCCGGAGCCGGCGCCGCGTCATGAGCATTCGGCTCATGCCGGCGCGATGCCCGCAGCTGCGCCGAGCGCACAGGCTCAGGCGACCCGGCAGGCTGCCGCACAGCCGCAGCCCCAGCCCCAGTCCCAGGCCCCGGTACAGCGCCCGGCCGCGCCCGGCATGTCGCCGGCCCATGCGGAATTCGCCAAACGTCCGGCGGCGCCGCAGGGATATCGTCCGGCTCAGGGGCAGCTCGACGCCCATGGCCGCGGCCAGGCCCCGGCACGCAGCCTCGATGACGATCAACTGGAAATTCCGGCTTTCCTGCGCAGACAGGCGCAGTGAGTCGGCGTCATCCTCGCGCCATCGCTTGAACACAATCCGCCCCGGATCCATCATCCGGGGCGGATTTCTTTAAAAGCCAAAAGATTTCAATATATTAGCGAAAGCTTCGAATTTCGTATCAATTGTAACAGAGCGAAAGAAAGCGTGATTTGGCCTGTAGGTTTGCCATGATTATGGTGCGTCCAGATAACAACGGGCCACACGGCACGTAAGCCGTGTCGGGGCATCAACAACGGACAGGGCCTGATCGTGGCACGGGAAGCGATTTCCGGTGACGGCTCTTGCCGAGGTGAGCATAATGAAACAAACGCATCAGATCACGCTGGCCTCCTCGACTGTCGTTTCGGGGATCGGGGTTCATTCCGGCGACAGTGTGAAGATGGCTCTCCACCCTGCCGATGCTGATCACGGTATCGTATTCCTTCGTACCAATCTCCCAAACGGCGTTGATCGCCTGATCGATGCGCGGCACATGAATGTCGCGGCGACGGAGCTGTGCACCGTCGTCGGCGACCGCAATACCGGTGCCGTCGCCACGATCGAGCATCTGATGGCGACCCTGTCCGGGCTCGGTGTCGACAACGTGCTGGTCGAGATCGACGGTCCGGAGCTCCCCATTGTGGATGGCAGTGCCGCGCCCTTCGTCGATGCGATTGATGCGGTCGGCCTCGTTGCCACCGAGGCGCCGCGCCGAGCCCTGCGCATTCGCCGCCCCGTGCGGGTCGATGCCGGCAAGGCCTTCGCGGAACTTACGCCGCATGACGCGCCCCTGCGCCTCGATGTCGAGATCGACTTCGCCGATTCCGCAATCGGCCGGCAGCGCTGGGTGCATGAATCCCATCCCCGGGCCTTCCGCCGTGATATTGCCCGCGCCCGCACCTTTGGCTTCATGCGCGATGTCGAACATCTGTGGAAAGCCGGCTTTGCGCTCGGCGCCTCGCTCGACAACACGGTCGCGCTCTCTGAAGATGGCGTCGTCAATCCGGAAGGCCTGCGCTTTCCCGACGAGTTCGTTCGCCACAAGCTGCTTGATGCGATCGGCGATCTCGCCCTTGCCGGCCATCCGATTCTTGGCGCCTATCGCTCCTATTGCGGCGGTCACCGCCTCAATTACGCCGTTCTCGAAGCCTTGTTCTCGGATCGCGCCAATTATGAACTGGTGGAGCTCGCACCGCGCCGTGAACATGCTGCGAGCAATGTCGGCGCACCGGCCTTCGGCAATTCCCTGCGCTGAACCGTCCACCAGCCAAATATGTGCCCGCATGTCGCGCCGATGCCTCGGTATCGTGCTTCCTGCATGACGGGGTGCGATCAGCCTTTGCGTCGCGGGCGCGGCTGCGCTAAACAGCCTCGACGGCGTAGCTCGGGCGACGTCAGGATTTCGGAGGTTTGACGGAGCATGTCTTTCGCGAATGCGTTTTTCGGCGCAAAAGCGGGTATCTCCCGCGCGCTCGTCGTCGCTGGTCTGGGGCTCGCCCTTGCCGGCTGCGATACCATGACGTCGCTCAATCCGTTCGATCGCGCGGAGCGTTACACGCCCGAGATCATCGAGCAGAAGCCGGCGGAGGAACTCTACAATGAGGGCCTCGCCCGGATCGAGAGCCGGGATTACCAGCGCGCTGTCGAGAGCTTCACCGATCTCGAGGACCAGTATCCGGTCTCGGACTGGGCGAGAAAAGCGCTGGTGATGAAGGCCTTCGCCTATTACAGCGCCAACGCCTATGATGACGCGATCGGCGTGGCACAGGGCTATCTGCGCCAGTATCCGGGCAGCGAAGATGCAGCCTATGCGCAATACATCATGGCCATGGCCTATTACGACCAGATCCCGGATATCACGCGTGATCAGGAACGCACACAGCGTGCCATCCTCGCATTCCAGGAACTGATCGATCGCTATCCTGACTCGGAATATGTCGAGGATGCCGAAGCCAAGCTGTTGCTTGCCTATGATCAGCTGGCCGGCAAGGAGATGGAGGTCGGGCGCTACTATCTGAACCAGCGCAATTATACCGGCGCGATCAACCGCTTCCGCAATGTGGTCTCCGAGTATCAGACGACGCGCCATGTCGAGGAGGCGCTCTCGCGCCTGACCGAGGCGTATTTCGCGCTCGGAATCACTGACGAAGCGCAGACGGCGGCTGCGGTTCTGGGGCATAATTTCCCGGAGAGTCGCTGGTATCGCGATGCCTATGTGCTGCTCGAATCAGGTGGACTGGAGCCGCGCGAGAACCGGCAATCATGGATCAGCCGTGCCTTCGCCGATTTCACGCGCGGCCTGATCAGTTTCTAGAGCCGGCAAAACCCATGCTGGTTCAGCTCTCGATCCGCGACATCGTCCTGATCGACCGGCTCGAGCTCCAGTTCGATGCCGGGCTGAGCGTGCTCACCGGCGAGACGGGTGCGGGCAAGTCAATCCTGCTCGACGCCTTCGCCCTTGCTTTGGGCGGGCGCGGTGACGGGTCGCTCGTACGCCATGGTGAATCGCAGGGACAGATTACCGCCGTCTTCGATATCGCCACGAACCATCCTGCGCGTGCTGTCGCGGCAGAGGCGGATATCGATACCGAGGGCGACCTGATCCTGCGTCGGATGCAGATGGCGGATGGGCGTACCCGGGCCTTCATCAATGATCAGGCGGTCAGCGTCCAGGTTCTGCGCGCGGTTGGCACGAGACTGGTCGAGATCCACGGCCAGCATGATGACCGCGCCATGATCGATCCGGCCACACACCGCGCGATTCTCGACGCCTATGGCGGGCATGAATCCGCCGTCGCCGCCGTACGCGACGCAGCCGCCACCGTGTCGCAGGCGCGCAAGGCGCTCGACACGCAGCGCGCGCGGATCGAGAAGGCGCGCCGTGACGCCGATTATCTGCGCCATGCCGTCGAGGAGCTCGACGCGCTTGCGCCGCAACCCGGCGAGGAGGCCGAACTGGCTACCCGGCGACAGGAGATGATGCAGGCCGAGAAGGTCACCACCGAACTCTCCGAAGCCCAGGACGTCCTCACCGGCCAGGCCTCTCCCGTCCCCGCGATCTCCGCTGCCCTGCGCCGCCTGGAGCGGCGCACCGAGCAGGCGCCGCAGCTGATCGAGCCGAGCGTGCGCGCGCTCGATGCCGTGCTCGTCGCCTGTGACGAGGCGCGTGATGCGCTCGAACAGGCGCTGCGCGATGCGCAATTCGACCCGCGCGAGCTCGAGAATGTCGAAGAGCGGCTTTTCGCCCTGCGCGCAGCCGGCCGCAAATACGACGTTCTGCCCGATGATCTCGCCGATCTGCGCGCGCGTTTCGCCGCAGATGTCGCCACAATCGATGCCGGCGAAGAGGAACTCGCCTCCCGCGAGGCTGCGCTGGCGCAGGCCGAGGCCGGATACCGCGAAGCTGCACAACGCCTGAGCGCCGCCCGGGCGAAGACGGCTGCGACGCTCGATGCCGCCGTCGAGAGAGAATTGCCGCCGCTCAAGCTGGAGCGCGCGCGCTTCATCACGCATATCACGGTCGATGAACAGTCGCGTGATGCCAGCGGCTTCGACCGGGTCGAATTCTGGGCCCAGACCAATCCCGGAACGCGCGCCGGACCGATGATGAAGGTCGCTTCCGGCGGTGAGCTGTCGCGCTTCATGCTGGCCTTGAAGGTCGTGCTGGCGGATCGGGGCTCCGCGCCGACCCTCGTCTTCGACGAAATCGATACCGGCGTCGGGGGCGCCGTGGCGGATGCGATCGGCCAACGCCTCGCGCGCCTCGCCGCAAGCACACAGGTGATGGCCGTCACCCACGCCCCGCAGGTCGCAGCGCGCGCCGAACGTCATTTCCTCATCGCCAAGGAATCCATCGCCGAGGAAGAGCGGGTGGCGACGCGCGTCGCACCGCTCATCGAGGAAAGCCGCCGCGAGGAAATCGCCCGTATGCTGGCCGGCGCCACCATCACCAGCGAAGCCCGCGCCGCCGCCATCAAGCTCCTCGAAGGCGCCCTCGCCCGGCACTAGGCCACGCGAGTGCGCGCGCGAGAGTCCAGAGAGCGTGCGCAGGCCCCGTAAGGTGATGTGGTTCAACGGGATCACAGCGATTCGGATCGGGCTGCGATCGCGCAACCCGGCCCGGGTTATACGCCGCCCCATGCCTGGGCTCTGGTTTGAACGCGGTTCGGATGATAAGGGAAAACGGGCAAGGCGGGCGGCATGAAATGCGCCGTATCTGCCGACTGGGCACGGGATCAATGAACGTCACCACCACACGCACCGCACTCGTCACCGGCGTTGCCGGTTTCATCGGCTTCCCCCTCGCGCGCCGCCTCCTTGCCGATGGCTGGGTGGTGATCGGCATTGACGGGATGACCGATTATTACGATGTGCGCCTCAAGCAGGCGCGGCTGACCCAGTTGCGCGGCGCGGGCGGCGAGGGCACCAACGCCTTCCGTTTCCATGAGGTGATGCTGGAGGACGCCGCGCGCATTGCGGAGATCTTCGGCGAGGCAAAGCCGGATACGGTGGTGCATCTCGCAGCCCAGGCCGGCGTGCGCTATTCGCTGGAAAATCCGCGCGCCTATATCGATTCGAATCTCACCGGGACCTTCAACGTCATGGAGGGCGTGCGCGAGAGCGCGCCGCGGCATTTCCTCGCCGCCTCGACGAGCTCCGTCTACGGCGCCAACACCGAAATGCCGTTCGGCGAGACGGATCGTACCGATCATCCGATCACGCTCTATGCGGCCACCAAGAAAGCCAATGAGGCGATGCTGCATTCTTATGCGCATCTGTGGAACCTGCCGACGACGGCGTTTCGCTTTTTCACCGTCTATGGCCCCTGGGGCCGCCCGGACATGGCTTTGTTCAAATTCGTCAAGGCCATCCTCGCGGGCGAGCCGATCGATATCTATGGCGAAGGTCGCATGAAGCGTGACTTCACCTATATCGACGATCTGATCGAATCCGTCACCCGCCTGATCGAGACCCCGCCGGAGGCGGGCAAGCCCGTGGAGGGCATCGATGATTCGCTCTCCCCTGCCGCGCCCTGGCGCGTGGTCAATATCGGCGGTGGTCAGCCGGTAGGGCTCCTGCCCTTCATCGAGACCATCGAGCGCGAGCTCGGCCGCGAGGCGATCCGCAACATGCTGCCCATGCAGAAAGGCGATGTGCGCGAAACCGTCGCCTCCGCCGATCTGCTCCAGGCCCTGACCGGCTATCGCCCCGGGACAACGGTCGAGGAAGGCGTGCAGCGTTTCGTGGCCTGGTATCGGGA
>HotLOscill_hetero_coDRAFT_1000054_pt1 | contig 119266 bp, 112 predicted proteins | sample HotLakmetagenome_2_FD_10650 | JGI IMG/M metagenome (IMG submission 10650)
CCCCGGTAAGCGGTCAGGTCGGGCCGGTATTCCGCGCCGTCGGCGTGGCGCTGCCGCCGAACATCGCCGAAACCGAAGCTGCTTGACCGCACGACCCTCCGACCGTGGTGCTAAAAGCGCGAAGGCGCCCCCTATCCCATTGAAAATTCATAATTATCGGAAATCAGGTGTTTAAGTTGGGCCAAGCAACGTCGCAGCAACGAGCAGCGGGGACAGATAGACTATCGGGAGCAACTCGCCAAATTGCACCTGATCGGTTCCCAGTCGAAGGAGTGTCGCGACTCCACCCAGCACCATGCTCAACACGGCAGTCGTTCCGTGCATTTCGACAAGTGACAGTCCGTTTGACAGAAAATAGCTTTTCCGCAAGGAGCCCCCACCGCCAAGACCGGCACCCTGCATGAATCCACTTGCAGCACTTACCAAAATGTTTCCTGTAAAATTTCCGTTTTTCGAGATTTTTTTGCCACTGCCCAATGCCCGGATGATCTTTTTGTAGAGAAAATAAACAGTCATGCTCAACATGGCTATATACAACCAAAAATCAGATATGATCCCGATCATAATCGAGCCAATTACAGTGAATATTATTGATATCGGCAACATATCTAAAACGTATCGCAATATGATCTTATCCCTAAAAATGAATGCTTTTATTGAACTGTTCACCATGAAAAAGAATACACTCATTCCAATTGCCGAATGTGGATCAACAATTAGCGCCAAAAGTGGATTGAGAACAACACCACCTGTAATTGGAACTACAATGAAAAAAACGAACAAAAAGCTATTAGACTATAAACCAGGAACATCATGATTTTGCTCACCGAAATTATTTTGTTACATTTACTCGCTGCGCTATCACACTGTAGCTCATTTAGAGCAATTTTTAATTGTTATTTTTATATTATACTATTATACAAATCTTTGAACGGCACAAGTCTGACCATTGAAGTTTTCCAATCCTATCCAGGAACGGTCACCCCAACCAATAAGCGCACGACCACTCCGCCCCCCATAGCAGACTTCCGGAGACACAAACCACGGTCTGGCAGGGCGTCCGCATCGAGCACCCTTGCTGTGAATGGGGACTTCCGGGAACACTTTAACCCTCGGGCCAGCGGCGCGTCCCGGCTGCCTCAATTCAGATCCTGCAACAGCCGCCCGTGTTTGCGCATTTCGCCGACGAGATCGCCGAAGCGGGTGAAGCCGCGGGCGCGCAGCATGGGGAGCATGCGCACCAGCGCTTGGGCGGTGGCCTCCGCATCGCCGAGCGCGGTGTGGCGGGCGGCTTCCGGGATGATGATGCCGAAGCGGGACGCGAGCGCGTCCAGCGAATGGCTCTCGCCCTGGCCGAAGAGAACGGCGGAGGCCAGCACCGTATCGAGGATCGGATTGTCGAAACGCTGGCAGATAATTGCCTCGTGCCGGCGCAGGAAGGCCATGTCGAAGGGCGCGTTATGCGCCACCAGCACGGCGCCCGCCGCGAAGCGGTGGAACCGCGCCCCGGCCTCGCCGATATGCGGCGCGCCGATCACCATCTGCGGCGTGATGCCGTGGACGGCGGTGGCGCCCGGCGGGATCGGGCGCTGCGGGTCGATCAGCGTCTCGAACACCTCGCCATCGACGATGCGGCCATTGACCACCCGCAGGGCGGCGAGTTGCACGATCTCGTCCCTCTCGGGATCGAGCCCGGTGGTCTCGGTATCGAAGACGACATAGGCCAGATCATTGAGCGCGCTCTGCGCGATCCCGGCGCTGCGGGCGCGGTCGAGCAGGGCGAAATCATAAACGGTCGAGCGGCGCAGCGGCGCGGGCGGGGCCACGGCACGCCGCGCCCGGCGCAGGGCGATGCGCAGGCCCCACCCGTCATCCACGGGCGCGAGCGCGCTGCCATGGCGGGCGAGCACCATGGCGGCGGTGAGTTCAGGCGTTTCCGGATCGATCGGCTCAGCGCACCAATCCGCGAGCGCCTCTTCGCAAAGCGGCGCGCCCTGCCAGCTGAGCGCGAGCGCCGCGCCGGGCCCGTCCTCCTCGATCGTGGTGAGCACGAAACCCGCCCGCGCAGCATCATCGGCGAGCCGGCGCAGGATATGGGCCAGCATGGCGAGGAAGCCGTAGCCATCGACGCGCAGGAACAGATCCGGCCCCGCCACCGAGAGCGCGATCCCGCGGCCGGCGAGCCGGGCCTGCAAGGCGTCGGCGAGATCGGCCGAGCGCAGTTCCGACAGGGTCGGCGCATCGGCCAGAAGATGCGTCAGTTCGGCGAGGATTGCCGCCGCGTCCTGGGTGATCCGGGCCGCGTCACCATCACCGTCACGCAGGGCGCGCCGGGCCTCATGGAGACGCGGCAGGGCGCGGGCGATGCGCGCTTCGCGCTCGGCGGCGGCGGCATGGGTCGCGGTAACATCGGCGAGGCTGAGCACATATCCGCCGCCGGCGGCATCCGGGCGGGGTCCGGGTTCCAGGTCTTGCACGCCCCCGTCTTGCACCTCCCCGTCTTGCACGCCTCCGTCTTGCACCTCCCCTTCGCGCCCGACCAGCCGCATCCGCCCTTCGAGGACGAGGCTGCCGTCGCGGCTGGTGCACAGGAGATCCGCATGCGCCTGCGGCCCGCGCGTCGCGGAGAGCCGCGCATGGGCGCGCCGGATCGGCTCATCGGCGAGAAAGTCACCCACCGGTCGGGCCAGACCCGGCCCGACCTCCGCCCCGAGGATCTCGGCGGCGGGGGCGTTGTAGAAGACGATCTCGTGATCGGCGGAGCAGACCAGCACCGCCGCCGGCACATCGGCAAGCAGGGTTTCGAGCCAGGCCTTTTCCCGGGTGAGCTGCTGCGTGGCCTCGCTGATCGCGTCGCAGAGCGCAATGCGGCATTCCCCGAGATGGCGGGCGGCATCGCTGATGGCGGGGGCGAGATCGCCCAGATAGCGGGCCGTTTCGGGAGCGATGCTGCCGGGCGCGCCGGCATCGGCGCTCACCCGCAGGGTCGCGGCGAGTTTCTCCACGGCGCCGGCCACATGCCGGTCGAACAGCCACCAGATCCAGGCGACGAGGCCCAGAATCAGAAAGCCGCCGAGGATCGCCGCCTGCATGAAGCCGGCGCGCAGATCGGGATCATCCTGCAGGCCTGTAGGCAGGCGGGCATAGCCGAAGGCGAGACCCGCAGCAAGCGCCGCCATCGTCCCGCCCGCGACGAGGGCGAACATGGCAAAGACCCGCAGCCGCAGGCTGAAACGCCGGGCGAGCCTGTCGAGCAGGCCCGGCTGCGGGGTCGGCGCCGGCTTGGACGCCCGTTCGGCGGGCGCGGCAAAGGAGGCAGGCAGCGGCCCGACTGGCCCGGCGGGACGCCCTGCCGGGAGGTCTCCGGTATCGGGATCATGCGGAAACGGACCGGCGGGAAACGGGCGCGGATCGTGCCTGCCGGCCTGATCGTCGCGGGTGCCCTGCTTCACGGCGCTTTCCATCGCATGTCCCTCCCTCATCCGCTGCGGCAGGCGGCGCGCAGGATGGGATCGTCATCGGCGAGATCACGCCAATCAGCCCCCTCCAGCGCGCCATCCTCACCGAACTGCACCTCGGCATCGAGTTCAGCCCGCCGGTTTTCGGCGCAATCGAAGACGACCGGGATCTGACGGCCCGGCTCGAAACGCCCGAGCATCACCACGGCGGTGAGTATCTGGTCGGGATGGGCGTCGTTGCGCCGGGTGAAGCGGTGATCCACCACGATCATCCGGTTGGTCAGCGGGAAGAGATAGGTCCAGGGACGATACCAGGAATTGATCGCATTCTGCGAGGCGACGACGGCCTGATCCGGCAGGGCCGCCACGGTACGGCTCGCCCAGCTGTATTCCATATAGACGGCGAAGCTGATCATCGCGGCGCCCGCCCCGGCGGGGACGGCCCAGGGCGCGATCCGCCCCGGCGCGGCACGCCGGACCAGATGCACGATGCCACCGACGGCAAGACCGACGGCGGCGGCCGCGACAAATTCCAGTATCATGCACTCTCACTCCCTGGACGCTTCTTCCCGGATCATTTCGCAGGCCGTTTTCCCGGTCCTTGCGCGCATTCTATCACACCAGACCACCTTTGCCCTGTCCGATCGCCGATTGCATGGTCCGTACGACCACGAAGGCGTCGCGCAGGTGGCTGCGCTCGAAATCGGTGAGTGCGGCGGGGGCCATGTAATTGTCGGGCGCACCGCCGGACCCGACCTGGGCCGCCTGGTTGCGCAGCCGCGTCCCGGCGATGAGATCATAAGCCGCGAGCAATTCGCGCCCGCCGGATCCGCTCACCACCCCGCGCTCACCCGCCGCGATCAGCCGTGCGCGGGTATTGATCGCGCTGATGCCGCCCTGCAACGCATAGACGCGCCCCAGATCGACGATGGGGATCACCCCGCTCAGCTTCATGTCGATATGGTCGCGATGCTCGCCGGAGCGGATCGTGGCGATGCCGCGCAACAGGCCAAGCGGCGGGCTGTGCGTGAGCGAATTCGCGATCATGTGCGCGACGAAGATGGAGTTGCGCCGCGCCTTGGCCAGCGTCTCCTCCTGGAGATTGGCAAACAGCGCGAAGCTCCCGCCGATCGGGCGCAGGTCGAACATCACCGAAGCCAGCATCTGCGCTTCCGGCGTCGGATTGGCGATCCAGCGGCGGAAATATTCGCGCCAGACCCGCACCGGCTGGCGCCAGCGTGGCGTCACCGCCATCATCTCGCCCGGGCAATAGACGTAGCCGATCGCATCGAGCCCGTCGCAGACGAAGCGGGCGAGCTTCTCGAAATACGGCATGTCGGCATCGCTGACGCTGTCGTCGAGGAAGAGACAATTGTCCTGATCGGAGATGCCGGTCTGCTCCTGCCGCCCCTGCGAACCGCAGGCGAGCCAGAGATAGGGCACCGGCGGGGGGCCGAACTCGGCCTCGGCCATGGCCAGAAGCCGGCGCGTCGCGGTATCGGCGATATCGGTGATCAGCCGCGTGACGACGTCATGCGCGTTATGCGCCCCCACCAGCTGCCTGAGCAGTTGCGGGATGCGCTGCGTCACCTTCGCGAGCGCCTCCACGCTCTCTGCCCGGGCGGCGTCGCGCACGAGCTGCGCCGAGGAGACTGCCTGGAAACGGGTGAGATCGGTCTGGGTGACGATGCCCGCGAGCCTGCCGCGCGCGATCACGGGAAAATGCCCGATCCGGCGCTCCAGCATGCGGTGCAGGATATCCGAGCCAAGCTGGTCGGGCGTGAGGGTCAGCGGGTCACGGGTCATGACCTGCGCGACCGGAATCTCGGCGGAGAGCCCTTCCGCGACGACGCGCCCGGCCAGATCGCCGGTGGTGAGGATCCCGGCGAGCTTGCCACTCTCGGCCACGCAGATGCTGGAAATGCCCCGATCGCGCATCAGTTTCGCCGCTGCGGCCACCGGCGTATCCGGCGTGCAGGTCACCGGCTCGCGGGTCATCAGCTGCGAGACCTTGAGCGTTGTCAGATCGCCACTGCGCGGCTCCGGCGGGCGCAGCCGCGAGAAGAAACGGGCGAAGGCGGGTTGCTCCGCGATCAGGCGCTGCAGATCGGCGGCGGGCAGCAGTAAAAGCGCGGCATCTTCCGCCACCCGGGCCGAGGTCGCCGCCTTGCCGTCGCGCAGGAGGCCACGCTCGCCGAAACTGTTGCGCGGACCCAGCAGCGAGACCAGTGCGCCGTTGCGATCATGGATCTCGATGCGCCCGCTGCGGATCAGATAGAGCCCGTCGAGCGTCTCGCCGAAGGCGTAGACCGCCTCTCCGGCTGCGAGGCTCACCGGCACAAACAGTTCTGCCACGCGGGAGAGTTCCTCGCGTGGCAGGGAATCATAGGGGTGCACCGTCTCCAGAAAGGCGATGATCGTATCCGTCGCGTCGCGATCCCCGGCCATGATGGTGGTCCCCAGAAGGCGTGTGATGCGGGCCGGATCACCCGGCCCGCATCGATCTCGTCAGTGGTCGATCGCACCCGCAGCCCCGCGCGGCACGCGGATCGAGTAGACCAGCTCCTGGATCTCCTTCGGCGGCTCGCGCGTCACGCTCATCACCGCATAGGCCACGGCAAAGTTGATGACGGCACCCACCGCACCGAAGGAGAGCGGCGAGATCCCGAACAGCCAGTTATCCGGCGTGTTCGCGAGCATGTTGGTGCCCGGGATGAAGAACCAGCCCAGATAGGTGAAGATGTAGAGCAGGGTCGCGATGAGACCCGCCAGCATCCCCGAGACCGCGCCTTCGGTGTTCATCTTCATGGAGAAGATGCCCATCATCAGAACGGGGAACAGGGTCGCCGCAGCCAGACCGAAGGCCAGCGCCACCACCTGTGCGGCAAATCCCGGCGGATTGAGCCCCAGATAGGTGGCCAACGCGATCGCACCCGCCATGGAGATACGGGCTGCAAGCAGCTCGTTCTTCTCGCTGATATCCTTCATGAAGGTGGATTTCAGCAGGTCGTGACTGACTGCGGAGGAGATGGCGAGCAACAATCCGGCTGCCGTCGAGAGGGCTGCCGCCAGCCCGCCTGCCGCAATCAGCGCGATCACCCAGCCGGGCAATTGCGCGATCTCCGGATTGGCCAGCACCAGGATATCCTGGTTGAATGTGACCATCTCGTTGCCCTCCCAGCCACGCTCTGCGGCGACGGTCTGGAACTCGTCCGAAGCATCGTTGTAGTACTGGATCAAGCCGTCATTGTTTTTATCTTCGAAGGCGAGGAGGCCCGTCTGCTCCCAGTTGCGCATCCAGTCCGGCCGCTCGTCATAGGCGATCGGCTGTTCCTGGGTGCCATTGGGGAAGATCGTGGTGATGATGTTCAGGCGCGCCATCGCGCCGACCGCCGGCGCGCTGAGATAGAGCAGCGCGATGAAGATCAGGGCCCAGCCCGCCGATTTGCGGGCATCAGCCACGCGCGGCACCGTGAAGAAGCGGATGATCACGTGCGGCAGACCCGCCGTACCGACCATCAGCGACATGGTGAACAGGAACATGTTGAAGGTCGAGCCATGCTGGCCGGTATAGTCCTGAAAGCCGAGTTCCAGCAGGATTTCGTTGAGCTTGCCCAGCAGCGGCATGCCGGATTCCGCATGGGTCGAGAACAGGCCCAGCGGCGGGATCGGGTTGCTGGTCAGTTGCAGGGAGATGAACACGGCGGGGATGGTATAGGCCGTGATCAGCACGCAATATTGCGCCAGCTGCGTATAGGTGATGCCCTTCATGCCGCCGAGCACGGCATAGAAGAAGACGACGGCCGAGGCGATCAGCAGACCCTGCCAGCTCTCCACTTCAAGGAAGCGCGAGAAGGCGACACCGGCGCCGGTCATCTGGCCGATCACATAGGTGATCGAGATCACCAGAAGGCAGATCACCGCCACGATGCGCGCAGTCTGGCTGTAGAAGCGGTCGCCGATGAATTCCGGCACCGTGAAGCGCCCGAACTTGCGCAGATAGGGCGCAAGCAGCAGGGCGAGCAGCACGTAGCCGCCGGTCCAGCCCATCAGGAAGCTCGAATTGCCGTAGCCGACGAAGGCGATCAGGCCCGCCATCGAAATGAACGAAGCCGCCGACATCCAGTCGGCGGCGGTGGCCGCACCATTGACGATCGGGTTGACGCCGCGGCTGGCAGCGTAGAAATCCGCCGTCGAGCCGGCCCGCGCCCAGATGGCGATGCCGACATAAAGCGCGAAGGACGCGCCGACGACGAGAAAATTCAGCGTGAATTGATCCATCGTTGCGCCCTCACTGCTCGTCCACGTCGTACTCGCGATCGAGCCGGTTCATGTACCAGGTGTAATAGAAGATCAGCGCGATGAAGGTCAGGATGGAACCCTGCTGCGCGAACCAGAATCCGAGATCGGTGCCCCCGATCGGAATCCAGGAGATCAGCGGACGGAAGACGATGCCCAGGCCGAAAGACACAAAGGCCCAGATGATCAAGCAGATGAAGATGATCCGGACATTGGCCTTCCAGTAGGCGTCGTTGGACGACGACTTGTCAGACATGAACGTTTACTCCCTTTATTTTTCAAGGACGCCGTTTACCTGATCGAATCAGGGTAGCCGCCCAAAGCTTCCCTTTGACCGAACGGTCCGCGCCATGCCTCGCCCCGGAAAGGGGAGCAATGCCAGCGCTCACGTTCGCGACGTTTCCATTTTTGGTGATTCATCTGGCGCAGCGACGGCTCTTTCGCGCAGCTGCCGGCTTCCCTCCCCATCTTCCTCGGACGAGCCGCCGGCTTCACGCACCCAATGGACGCGCGATCACAAGTCGAATTCAGCAAAGCTGCCGACGCCCGTCGATTTGGTGCTCCCGCTTTGTTGCGGGTTCTTGCGATTGATGCGGCCATCCCGTCTGGACGAGGCATGGCACCTCGCGACGACATGACGCGACACAAGACGATACGACTACACCCGTCGGTCTCGTGCAATTAGACTTAAGTGTGTCGGCAACGATCCGGCGCAGAGTGATCGTGAGCCGTCCCGGGCCCGTCCGGATGCCGGTCAGCGCGGATGCCGCATCGGTGGCGATGCGCCTCAGTGGCGATCTGCGTCGCGGCGCGGATCCCGTTCACGCTCGGAGCGGTCGATGACGCGGAATTCGGCATCGACGATATCGGGATCGCGCTCGCGCTGCGGCATGACCCGGCGCCCGCGTCCGAACCAGGCGGCGATGGCGGCGGCAATCAGGGCAAGCGGAATCACGACGAGCGCCACACCGGCGGCGAGGATCAGGACGAGGAAACCGACGAGCAAAGCTGCGAGCACGCCGAGCGCGATTGCCCAGCGCGGGATCGTGACCACACGCGGCTCACCGTTGACGTATTTGACATAGCGCAGCATTGACCGGGTCCCGTATCCAGAATCTTCGACGTGAGCCTATACTCTTCATATGGTATGGCGAAAGCATGATTCAAATCACGCCGAGCATCGCGATCGACCCGGATGAGATTGAGGAGCGCTTCATCCGCGCCTCCGGGCCGGGCGGGCAGAACGTCAACAAGGTGTCGAGCGCCGTGCAGCTGCGTTTCGACATGCAGAATTCCCCCGCGCTGCCCGATGCGGTGAAGAGCCGCCTCGCGCGCCTCGCCGGCCATCGCCTGACCCGCGAGGGCGTGATCGTGATCACCGCGCAAAACCATCGCAGCCAGGAGCGCAACCGCGCCGAGGCGCTCGAGCGACTGGTCGATCTGATACGCCGCGCGACACAGCGCCAACGCCCGCGTATTCCCACCCGCCCGACGCTCGGCTCGAAGAAACGCCGCCTCGCCGGCAAGACCCGGCAGGGAAGGATCAAGGCCTTGCGCGGCAAGCCGGCGCCGGAATGAGGCGTGCCGGGGTCGATCAGAGACGGATTGTTCAGGCCGGGGCGCCGCGCATCACCAGCTTGTAGACGATGGAATCGAGCAGGGCCTCGAAGGACGCGTCGATGATATTCGGTGAGACGCCCACCGTTGCCCAGATATCACCGTCACGGTCGCGCGATTCGATCAGCACGCGGGTGACGGCGTCGGTGCCGCCCTGGAAGACGCGGACCTTGTAATCCACCAGTTCGAGATCGTCGATGAAGCGCTGATACTTGCCGAGATCCTTGCGCAGGGCGACGTCGAGCGCATTCACCGGGCCGTTGCCCTCGGCCGCCGAGATCATCACCTCGCCGTCGAGCATCACCTTGACGATGGCTTCGGCCACGGTGGTCAGATCGCCGACGGCATTGTAGCGCCGCTCGACATTGACGCTGAAGCGATCGACGAGGAAATAACCCGGGACCTCGCCGAGCACGCGCTTGACCAGCAGATAGAACGATGCATCCGCCCCCTCATAGGCGTAGCCCTGCGATTCCTTGCGCTTGACCTCTTCCAGCACACGGTTGAGGCGCGGATCATCCTTGTCGAGGCTGATGCCGATCCGTTCCAGCTCCGCACGGATATTCGACTTGCCGCCCTGATCGGAGACGAGAACCCGGCGCAGATTGCCCACATGTGCCGGATCGACATGCTCATAGGTCCTGGGATCCTTCATCACGGCTGAGGCGTGAATGCCGGCCTTGGTGGCGAAAGCGGAGGCGCCGACATAGGGGGCGTGGCGGTTGGGCGCGCGGTTGAGCAATTCATCAAGCGCCCGCGAGACCTGGGTGAGCCGCGCAAGCTCATCCACCCCGGCCTTGAGCGCAAAGCGCTCCGCCCAGGGTTGCTTGAGGGCGAGCGTGGCCAGCAATGTGACGAGATTGGCATTGCCGCAGCGCTCGCCGAGCCCGTTCAGCGTGCCCTGGATCTGGCGCACGCCGGCCTCGACGGCGGCGAGCGAATTCGCCACCGCGCAGCCGCAATCGTCATGGGCGTGGATGCCGAGATTCTCGCCCGGCACGTGCTTGCGCACTTCCGTGACGATGCGCGCCACCTCCTCCGGGAGCGTGCCGCCATTGGTATCGCACAGGACCACCCAGCGCGCGCCGGCTTCGTATGCCGCCTTCGCGCAGGCGAGCGCGTAATCCGGATTGGCCTTGTAGCCGTCGAAGAAATGCTCGCAATCGAGCATAACCTCGCGCCCGCGCGTCTTCGCCGCCGCCACGCTCTCGCGGATACCGGCGAGATTGTCCTCAAGGCTGATCTCCAGCGCCACATGCACGTGGTAATCCCAGGATTTCGCCACGAAGCAGATCGCATCCGCATCCGCCTCCAGCAGCGCAGCGATGCCGGGATCATTGGCCACGGAGCGCCCCGCGCGCCTGGTCATGCCGAAGGCGGTAAACGCCGCCTTGCGGGTGCGCTTTTGCGCGAAGAATTCCGTGTCGAGGGGGTTGGCGCCGGGATAACCGCCCTCGACGTAATCGATGCCGATCTGGTCGAGCAGGCTGGCGATGGCGATCTTGTCGGCGAGGGAGAAGTCGATCCCGGTGGTCTGCGCCCCGTCGCGCAGGGTGGTATCGAACAGATAAAGCCGCTCGCTCATGACGTCACCTTCCGTGAGGGCTCGCTGCCGAGCCGTTTGGTCATCGTGGTATTGGACAGGAATTCGCCATTGCGCATCACCGTGTTGCGCCGCTCGGGCGTATAGCCGTGCTTCTCGAAGAAGAGCAAAGCCGTCTCGCTGGCATCGACGGAAAGCTCTTGGGCCCCGCGTGCCCCGGCGAGCTTTTCCAGCGCATCGAGCAGCGCCGTGCCGACCCCCATCCCGGCGCAATCGGGATGCACATAGAGCATCTCGACCATCCGGTTCTCCCTGAGCGTGGCGAAACCCGCAGGGTCGCCGTCGATCGCGGCGATCAGGGTCAGATGCGCCGCGAGTTTCTCGCCGAACGCGTCTGCATCATCCGCCGCCGCTGCCCAGGCCTCGCGCTGATCGGCGGAATAGTCGTCTTCCGTGAGCACCATGACGGCCGCCTGGAAAATCGCGGCGAGCACCGGCGCATCCTCGGGCAGGTAGGGGCGAAGCGTGACTGTGGGAAGGGTCATGGGTTTTGCTCCTTACAGAGCACGACGCTATCTCCCCTCTCCCTTGTGGAGAGGGGTCGGGGGTGAGGGTGGAACCGCTGTGCGGACATGGTGAGCGAAAGCCCCTTCATGAGCGCCCCTCACCCCCATCCCCTCTCCGCAGCGGGAGAGGGGAGCCGGCCTGCATCACGCGATCGCTCATTCCTTGATCTCCCAGCTCGCGGTGCCGTCCTTGTTGTCCTTGACGGTGACGCGCAGTGCGGTGAGCTCGTCGCGGATGCGGTCGGCCTCGGCCCAGTTCTTCGTGGCACGGGCTTCGCTGCGGGCGGTGACGAGGGCGTCGATGCGCGCGCGCAGGTCCGGGGCGACGGCCTTGCGCCTGATATCGATCCCGAGCAGCATCAGGCAAGCCAGTGCGTTTGAGGCTGCCACCTGGCGATCTGTCGAACTTGCAAAGCCTGAGTAGTCATCACCGATACCAAACGCTCCGACTTTTTCCTCTTCAGGGATCGTCGGGTCAGCCAACCGACCAAAGTTCATAAGCTTATGTATCTGGCTAAGCGCTTTGGGGGTATTAAGATCGTCCGCAAGTGCGTCGGTAAAGGCGGAATCGACATTGCCTAATTCTGCACCTTCTTCGACGACAACGCGTCTCCACCGCTCGATTGTACGAGCGCTCTCTTCTAGTGCACGTACCGTCCAGTCTATCGGCTGACGGTAATGCGTCTTAAGCATGGCGAGCCGCAACACCTCCCCTGGCCACCGACGGCCACCAAATCTATCCGTCTCCAACAGCTCATGAATGGTGATGAAGTTGCCGAGCGATTTCGACATCTTCTCGCCTTCCACCTGCAGAAAACCGTTATGCATCCAGACATTCGCCATGCGCTCGGTCTCGAAGGCGCAGCAGGATTGCGCGATTTCGTTCTCGTGATGCGGAAAGACGAGATCGATGCCGCCGCCATGGATGTCGAAGACGTTGCGGTCGGCATCGTCGCACCGGATGCGGGTATCGAAGGCGTCAATCAGGTGTTTCCACGACATGGCCGAGCATTCGATGTGCCAGCCGGGGCGCCCCTTCGTCGTAATGCCGCCCGGCGAGTCCCAGCCGGGCTCGTTGTCCTTCGATGGTTTCCAGAGCACGAAATCCATGGCATCGCGCTTGTAGGGCGCCACATCGACGCGCGCGCCGGCGATCATCTCGTCCAGGGAGCGGCGCGCCAGCGATCCGTAGGCCGGCATGCGCGGCAGCTTTTCCATCGCCGCGACGGAAAACAGAACGTGATCCTCCGCCACATAGGCCGCGCCGCGCGCGATCAGCCGCTCGATGATGGCGCGCATCTCGGCGATATGCTCGGTCGCGCGGGGCTCGATGCTCGGCTCGAGGCAGCCGAGCGCCCTCGCATCGGCCTTGAACTGCGCCTCGGTCGCCGCCGTGACCTTCGCGATTGCCTCGTTGAGGGGCAGATCGGGATAATCGCGCGCGGCGCGGGCGTTGATCTTGTCATCCACGTCGGTGATGTTGCGCGCATAGGTGACGTGATCGGCGCCGTAGAGATGGCGCAGCAGGCGAAACAGCACGTCGAACACGATGATCGGGCGCGCATTGCCGATATGGGCATAGTCATAGACGGTGGGCCCGCAGACATACATGCGCACATGCCTGTCATCGATCGGCGCGAAGGGCTCCTTCCTGCGCGTGAGCGTGTTGTAGAGGGTCAGACCCTGCGACATGAACATTTCCCCGTCTGGCCGCCGGCCCGGGAGAGTGTCTGTCTTTGCGTGAAGAAAACAGGACGGCTCCGGCCAGCGTTGCGCGCTAGCTGATAATGATCTCGCGACAAATGAGCGTGAGCCTCGTCATGACGCGAGATTTGCCCGGATCGGGCGGATGCGTCAAGCGCGCAAACGCCATCACCGCAGAAATCGGGGCAGAAATCGTGCAATCGGCAAATCGGCACCGGCGGCGCCTGACAGCCGCCGGTGCATGACGTTGGGGCATCGCCGTCAGATCGGCTTGTAGACGGGTTTGCCGGCGGGGGCGGGATCGGCGGCCATGGCCTCGGCCACGGCGGGATCGCGCTGGTTGCCATAGCGGGCCACGCGCAGATCGGCCTGCGCCTTGTGGCCGGCGAAGCCCTCCATGGCGCAGATCCGCGAGCAATACTCGCCCAGAATCGCGGTGGCTTGCGGCTTCACCCGTTGATGCGTGATCGTCTTGAGATACTTGCCGACCCAGAGCCCGCCCGTATAGCGCGCCGCGCGCTTCGTGGGCAGGGTGTGGTTGGTGCCGATCACCTTGTCGCCATAGGCGACATTGGTCTCGTGACCGATGAAGAGCGAGCCGTAATTGCGCATGTTTTCCAGGAACCAGTCATCGTGACGGGTCATCACCTGGACATGCTCATAGGCCAGTTCGTCGGCCACCTGGAGCATCTCCTCGCGGCTGTCGCAGACGATGATCTGACCGTAATCCGCCCAGGCCTGACGCGCGACTTCCGCCGTGGGCAGGGTTTCGAGCTGCTTTTCGATCTCGACCAGAGTGGCGCGGGCGAGCTCCTCACTGTCGGTGATCATCGCCGCCGGCGAGGTCGGGCCGTGTTCGGCCTGGCCGAGAAGATCGGTGGCGCAGGTCTGCGCATCACACGAATCATCGGCAATGACGAGGGTTTCCGTCGGGCCGGCCAGCAGGTCGATCCCCACCCGACCGAAGAGCTGGCGTTTCGCTTCGGCCACGAAGGCGTTGCCGGCGCCGACCAGCATGTCGACCGGGGCGATGTCCTGCGTGCCGATGGCGAGCGCCGCCATGGCCTGCACGCCGCCGAAAGCGTAGATCTCGTCGGCCCCGGCCATGGTCATTGCGGCGATCACGTAAGGGTTCGGCCTGCCCCCGTGCGGCGGGGCCGCCGCCGCGACGCGGCGCACGCCCGCGACCTTCGCCGTGACGATCGACATCAGCGCCGAGGCGATCAGCGGATACTTGCCGCCGGGCACGTAGCAGCCGACAGAATCCATCGGAACATGGCGATGACCGAGCACCACGCCGGGCAGCGTCTCGATCTCGAGATCCTGCATGCTTGCGCGCTGGGCTTCGGCGAAACGCTTCACCTGCTCGCGGGCCACGCGAATATCCTCGATGGCCTGGGCGGGCACCTCGGCAATGGCCGCGTCGATCTCGGCCTGGCCGAGGCGGAATTGCGGCGGGTCCCATTTGTCGAACTTGCGCGAATATTCGCGTACGGCTTCGTCGCCACGCGTTTCGATATCCTCCAGGATCGCCTCGACGGTCTGGCGGGTCTTCTTGTCGGCGGCGGCGAGCGCTTCAGCCGGGGCGCCTTCCTTGAGATAGCGGATCATGTGACCTCCCGTGATCATGCCGTTCATCGGCCTTTGCGTGATGCTAGCACCACCGCTCCGCCGCGTCGCCATGTCGGGCCGGTGCAGGTGACGGCACAAATGAAAAGCGGGATCGGGGCTTTGCCCGATCCCGCCTGCTGCAAGGAGGTGGTCACGATTTGCGCGGGAAATCAGCCGCCCTTCGTCCCACTGGCCTCACCCGGTGCGGTGCCACCGGATGCGGGTGCAGCCCGGGCCGGCTGGCCGGTCTGGTCGCCACCCGCGACAAAGGGCCCGGGTATGTTGGCATTCTCGCCGAAGATGCCCCTGAGCATGTCGATCGGAACGGGGAAGACGATGGTCGAGTTCTTGTCGCCGGCAATGTCGTAGAGCGTGTTGAGCAGGCGCAGCTGCATGGCTTCGGGAGCCGTGCCGAGCAGCTTGGCGGCGTCAACCAGCTTCTCGGCCGCCTGGGATTCACCCTCGGCGTTGATGATGCGGGCGCGGCGGTTGCGCTCGGCCTCGGCCTGGCGGGCGATGGCGCGCACCATGCTCTCGTCGATATCGACATGTTTGATCTCGACATTGGCGACCTTGATGCCCCAGGAATCGGTCTGCTTGTCGAGAATTTCCTGGATATCCTCGTTGAGCTTGTCGCGCTCGGAAAGCATCTCGTCGAGATCGTGCTTGCCGAGCACCGAGCGCAGCGTCGTCTGGGCCAGCTGGCTGGTCGCAACCATGAAATTCTCGACCTGGATGATGGCACGGTCCGGGTCGACGACGCGGAAATAGATCACCGCATTCACCTTCACCGAGACGTTGTCGCGCGAGATCACGTCCTGGCTCGGCACGTCGAGGGTCACGGTGCGCAGATCGACCCGCACGATCTGCTGGATGAAGGGAATGATGATGATCAGACCGGGGCCCTTCACGCCCGTGAAGCGACCGAGGGTGAAGACCACGGCGCGCTCGTATTCACGCATGATCTTGATCGCCGAGCCGATCACGACGATGATCAGGGCGGCGAGAAGGATATAGGCAGCGAAATCGATCGGCATCTGGGCCCTCCTCAGGACATTCGCGTTCAGGTCGTTCGAATTCTGGGCGCGCTTGCGTCGGATCCGGCTTGCGCCATGGGTGCGACACGCAGGTTCAGGCCCTCACGGGCGAGCACGCGCACGCTGTCACCGGGCGCGAGTGCTTCGTCGGCAACCGCATGCCAGCGCTCGCTGTGGATCATGATCTCGCCCGTCTTGCCCGACCAGTTCAGCACCGTTCCGGTCTCGTCCTGCAAGCCCTCGTCACCGCTGACGGTGCGCGCGCGAAACGAGCGCAAGGCCGTGGTCAGCGCAATGAAGATGATCAGCCCGGTTACGGCGGTTGCGGCGATCACGACACTGATATCGAGCTCGAAACCGGGCACGTCACCGTCGAAGATCATCATCGAACCGAGGGCGAAGGCGATGGCGCCGCCGATCCCCATGATCCCGAAGGATGGCGAGAACACCTCCGCGATCATCAGCGCCACTCCCAGACCCACCAGCGCGAAGGCGGCATAGTTGACCGGCAGGAGATTGAGGGCGAACAGGCCGAGAATGAGCGAGATCGCACCGATCACGCCGGAAAACACGATGCCGGGATTGGCGAATTCGAAGATCAGCCCGTAAATCCCGATCAGCATGAGGATATAGGCGACATTGGGATTGGTGATCACCCCGAGAAAGCGCGTCATGAAATTCGGCTCGAATTGCACCAGTTCCGCCCCGGCGCTCTCCAGCACGACGCTCCCGCGCGGCAGATTGACGACGCGTCCATCGGCCCCGTCGATCGCGGCGCGCAGATCATCGGCGATGTAATCGGCAACGTTCTGCTCGATCGCGACGCTGGAGGTGATGCTCGCACCCTCGCGCACGGCCTCCTCGGCCCAGTCGGCATTGCGCCCGCGCAATTCCGCGAGCCCCCGGATGAAGGCGACGGAATCGTTGACGACCTTGCGTGTCATCGGGTCTTCGGAGGCGTCCTCGTCTTCACCGCCACCACCCAGGCCGCCACCGCCCATCTGGACGGGTGTCGCCGCCCCGAGATTGGTCGAGGGCGCCATCACCGCCACATGGCTCGCATAGAGAATGTAGGTGCCCGCACTCGCGGCCCGCGCGCCGCTGGGCGCGACGTAAGTCATCACGGGCACGTCGCTGGCGAGGATCAGGCGGATGATGTCGCGGGTGGCGGAATCGAGCCCGCCCGGCGTGTTCATGCGGATGACGAGCATGGCATCGCCAAGATTGCGCGCCTCTTCCAGCCCCTCCTCGATCAGCATGGTGACGGCGGGGCCGATCCCGCCTTCGAGATCGGCGATGACGGCGCGGCTGATGTCGAGCGGGGTGGCGTCCTCGACCGCCGTTTCCTGTGCCCGCTCGGCCTCGCGCTCGACATCGCGCAGCAATTCGTCGGCAACCGCGATGCCCAGCCCGACCAGCAGGCAGATCACCGCAAAGACGATACGCGGCGCCCCGCGCAGCCGGGTGAGAATGCCACCGCGCGGGGCGGTGTCCTCCGCGATCATGTCGAACGGGTTTTCGTGCCGGTCATTCATGCCCATGAGCTTAACACGCAGTGTCTCTCCTCGATAGCGTAGCCCTGCAGAGCCACTGCCGATCAGCTAACGCGCAGATCACGCAAATCGTTGTCCGCGTGCGGGTTTGCCGCAGGCAGGGCCGTCAATAGCCCTTCCACAGCCCGGGCGTGGCCAGTTCGATCAGATGATCGTCCGGATCACGGAAATAGATGCTGATGCCGCCGCGCGGCCATTCCATCCGGCTCTCGACGGGAATGCCGCCCTTGTCGAGATGCTTCTCCCAGGCTCCGAGTTCGGTTTTCGTGATCGAGAAAGCGATATGCGCCGGTCCGTCCCCGTCATGCGGCGGGATCGTGCCCATCGGCGTCTCGACCGGGCGCAGGGACTGGCCGGTGATGAAGAGCAGAAGCGTGCCGTTGCCGCCGACATCGAAGGCGCGCATGCGCTGATCGGTGAACAGCACGGGCAATTCCATGAATTCCTCATAGAAGGCGGCGGCGCGCTCCAGATCCTTCACATAGAGGACGGTTTCGAGGATCCGTTCGAGCTTCGGCATGGTCGCACTCCCTTGATGAATCGCATCAACTCGGCGGGGGGCGCGCGTGTTCCGTTGCAGCGCAGGCGCGCGCCCGCTAGCCTCCCGGCATGGAGAACAGCCCGGACGCCGATTCGCAGGTCGCCCCTGCAAACGTCACCACACCCGCCCCAGCTCCCGCAACCGCCCCCGTCGTGATCGTGGCCGGGGCCTCGCGCGGGGTGGGACGCGGGATCGCGCTCGCCCTCGGCGAAGCGGGGATGCGTGTGGTGGTGACCGCGCGTTCCAGCGAGGGCGGGCGCATCACGGAAGCGCGGCGCGAGACCATCGAGGACACGGCCCGCACGATCATCGCGGCGGGCGGGGCCGCCTATCCCTACAGGTGCGACCATACCGATCCCCGTGACGTTGACGGGCTCACCGCCTGGTGCCTGCGCCGCTTCGGGCGCATCGATGTCGCAATCTGCGCCGTCTGGGGCGGCAATGAGGGGTTCGACGGCGAGCGTTACGATGACGGTACCCGCTGGGGCGATCCCTATTGGCGCCGCCCGCTGACGCGTTTCGCGCCCGCCATGGAGACCGGGCTCCATGCGGCCCTGGTGCTGGCCCATGCGGTGACACCGGCCATGGTGGCCGCCCGCGCCGGCCTGATCGGCTTCGTCACCTTCGATCCCGATTCCGGCTATCTCGGCGATCTCACCTACGACATCGCCAAGGCGAGTGTGGCGCGGCTCGCTTATGCCTGCGCGCAGGAGCTCACGGAAACGGGCGTCACCGCGCTGGCCCTCGCCCCGGGCCGGGTGCGCACGGAGCGGGCGCTGGAGGCGGGGATGCGCGACGATGAAGGCGAAAGCCCGCTCTATCTCGGACGGGGGGTCGCGGCCATGCTGGCGCAGGGCGACGCCGCTGCTCATGCCGGTCGGGTCGTGCATGCCGCCGATCTCGCGCAGCGTTACGCGATCCGCGATACAGACGGCAGACAGCCCGCGCGATTCGCGCCGTGACAGCGTCCGATCGCCGCAGCCGGGGGAATATCCGGGTATCGCCGCGTTGGTCGTCATAGGTATTCGATCGGTCATGCGCCGCGGCGCATGACCGGTTCACATCGACGCCGACCCATACAGGAATGCGCTGCGATGAGCACTTACCGTCTCGACAAGGTCTTCAACCCCGCCACGATCGCACTCGTTGGCGCGAGTGCCCGGGCGGGCGGGCTCGGGAGGGCCGCCCTCGACAACCTGCGTGGCGGCGGTTTTGCCGGGAGGATCGCCTGCATCAATCCGCGCTACGGCGAAATCGACGGCGAGCCCTGCCTGCCGGATCTCGCCTCCCTCGATGTCGTCCCCGATCTCGTCGTGATCACCGCCCCGGGGCGATACTGGCCGGAAACCCTCGAGGAAGCGGGCCGACGCGGCGTCGCTGCGGCGGTGATCATCGCCGCCGAGGATGATCGCGGGCCGGGCTCGAACGGTGCAAAAGCAGCCGCAATCGCGCGCCGCCACGGGTTGCGGCTGGTGGGACCCAATTCCTTCGGGGTGATCGTGCCGCGCATCGGCCTCGATATCGGCATCGCCCGGCGCAAGCCGGCAGCGGGCGATCTCGCGCTCGTCACCCAGTCGGGCGCCATCGCGGCGGGGATGCTGGAATGGGGGGCACGGCGCAATCTCGGCTTCTCGGCAATCGTCTCCGTCGGCGACAAGCGCGACGTCGATATCGGCGATCTGCTCGATCATTTCGCCACGGATCGCCACAGCCGGGCCATCCTCTTGCATGTCGAAAAAATCTCGGCGCCGCGCAAGTTCATGTCGGCCGCCCGTGCGGCGGCACGGGTCAAGCCGGTGGTGATCGTCAAGCCACGCCATGGCAGCGATGCGCTGGGAGCACCCGCGACCCATACCGCCGCCCTGGCGCGCCCGGATGCGGTGCTCGATGCCGCGTTCCGCCGCGCGGGGCTCCTGCGTGTCGGCAGCCTCGACGAACTCTTCGATGCCGCCGAAACGCTGGGGCGCGCGAAACCCTTCGACGGGCGCCGGCTGGCGATCCTCACCAACGGGCGCGGAATCGGGGCGCTGGCCATGGATGCGCTGATGGCCGAGGGCGGAGAAGCGGCGCGGCACGGCGAGAGCGGCGTTGCGGAACCCGTCGATCTCGGTGGCGGAGCCGATGCAAAAGCCTATGCGCAGGCAATGCAGGCGCTGCTGGCCGATCCCGGCGTCGATGCCGTGCTCGCGCTCAATCTGCCCAATGCGCTCGCCGATACCGATGCGGCGGCGCAGGCCCTGGCCGAGACGGTGCGCACGGATCGCCGCAAGGGATTTCGCCGCAAGCCCGTCTTCGCCGTCTGGCCCGGGGCGGAGAGATCGAGCATGCGCGCTCTCGAGGAGGCGGGTATCCCCTGTTTCGCCAGCGAATCGGAAGCGGTGCGCGGCTTCATGCATCTGGTGCGCTATCGCGAAGGCCTGCATCAGCTCATGCAGACGCCGCAGACGCTGGCGCAGGAACGTGCGCCCGATCGCGCCCGTGCCGAGGCGATCATCGCCGGCGCACTGACGCAGGAGCGCCGCTGGCTCGATCCGGTCGAGGCGATGGAGCTGCTCCAGACCTACGGCATCGCCACCACACCGACCCTGCGCGCGGCGGATCCGGATGAGGCGGCACGGATCGCGGCGCCGATTATCGCCGATGGCGGCACGGTGGCCGTGAAGATCCTGTCGCAGGACATCCCCCACAAATCCGATGTCGGCGGCGTCGCGCTCGATCTCACCAGCACCGATGCGGTGCGCAAGGCCGCCGCCGCGATCCTGGCCCGCGCCCGTGAGAAGCGCCCCGATGCGCAGATCGCCGGTCTCAGTGTGCAGCCGATGATGCGCCGCCCGCGCGCCCGTGAACTGATCTGCGGCATTGCCGATGATCCGACCTTCGGCCCCGTCATCGTCTTCGGGCGCGGCGGCACGGCGGTGGAGCAGATCGACGACAAGGCGCTCGCCCTGCCCCCGCTCGATGCCAATCTCGCCGCCGACATGATCGCCCGCACCCGTGTCTCGCGGATCCTCGCCGCCTATCGCGATGTGCCCGCAGCCGATATCGCGGCGGTGCAGAAGGTGCTGGTGGCGCTGTCGCAGATGGCGGCCGATCTGCCGGCCTTGCGCGAGCTCGACATCAACCCGCTGCTCGCCGATGCGGCCGGCGTGATCGCGGTGGATGCGCGGGTCGCCGTGGCGCCGGTGCCGGAAAACCTGCGGCGCGGCTCCGGTCATCTGCGCCTCGCCATACGCCCCTATCCCAAGGAATGGGAGACGCCATTCACCACCCGCGACGGGCGCGCGGTGCTGATCCGCCCGGTGCGGCCCGAGGACGAGGAATTGTTCAAGACCTTCTTCTCGCAGATCACGACGGAGGATCTGCGGCTGCGCTTCTTCGCGCCCGTGCGGGATTTCTCCCACGCCTTCATCGCCCGCCTGATCCAGATCGACTATGCCCGCGCCATCGCCTTCACCGCCGTCGACCGGGCCAGTGGCGAGATGCTGGGCGCCGTGCGCCTGCACGCGGATGCGAATATGGAGACCGGCGAATACGCCATCCTGCTGCGCTCCGATCTCAAGGGGATCGGGCTGGGCTGGCGGCTGATGCGCATGATCATCGCCTGGGCGGAAGCGGAGGGGCTCTCGGTCATCGAGGGCCAGGTCCTGCGCGAGAACACGACGATGCTGGAGATGTGCCGCAAACTCGGCTTCTCCATGCGCACCGATCCCGACGATGCCGATCTCAAGGTCGTCCGGCTCGCGGTGACGGAGGGCGCGGCGCGGACAAGGGAGTGACGGAGCCCGGATCCGCAGGCTCAGTCGCGCGCCTTCCAGAACGGCTTCGCCTTGATGAAGGCGGCGCAGGCGTCACGGGCGGCGGCGAGCGATTCGGCGGCGCGTCCGACGTGGTCCTCCTCGATCAGCTTCGCCGCGCGGCGCCCGGCCGCGTCGTTGCGGTCGAGCCGCCCGGTGAGCGAGAGGCTCGTCGCCGCATCGTTGAGCTCGCCCAGCCGCTCCTGCATCTGCGCCAGCGCCCTGACGAATTTCGCCGCGCGCCGCGCGCTCTTCTCGTCGCGGGCCGCAAAGACCGGCGCGAAGAATTCGGCGGCATAACGCAGCTTCTTCACATCGAGCCGCAGGGCATGACGCTCCTCGACCTGCAGCGAGGAGAGAATGCGCGCGCGCCGGCGCACATCCTTGCTGCGCCGGGCGAGATTGTCGCGCGCGAGCACCGCGACTGGCATGGCACGCGCCTTGCGCGCCGCCGCCTTGCCCTGCCAGGCGCCGGCCTCGATCCAGGCCAGCGTATCGAACAGCAGCGCGCGATAACGTGGCCCCGACAGGATCTCCAGAATGTGCGCATAGGCCTCCTCACGCGCACCCTCGAAATGGGCGGCGAGCGCGGCGGTATCCTTGCTTTTCGGGCGCTTGTGGCGCATGCGCGCGACATCGGTTCCCAGAAACACGTCGAGTTCGCGGGCATCGCCGAGGCTGCTTGCCAGCCAGCGCAGCTCCGCAGTGATCGCCTTGCGATAACGGTCGCGGATGGCAGGGCGAAACAGGGCCACGGCAGCGCGCAGGCGGCGCAACCCGACACGCATCTGGTGAACGGCTGCGGGATCGCGCATCTGCACCAGCGCCGGCTCGTTGGCGAGGACCTGCCGCAGGCTCGCCCGGGCGATGGCGCGAAACGCCTCGCCCACGCGGATGTCGGGGTGCAGGCCGGCATCAAAGGCCTTCACCGGTGCCGGGCGCGCCCCCGTCACCAGCGCATAGCCGGTCTCCGCCTTGCTCTGCAGAGCAGGCCGCAGATCCGCCTTGCGGGCCAGTTTGCGCGCGAGGGCGAACAGGTCGCGCGGCTTGCCGCTGACCAGTTCGAGCTCCAGCTCGCAAATGGCGGTGCGCGCGGAACCCGCAATGGCTGCACCTTCGTCGAGGGTCACTTCGATGACGGCGTCGCGGATGCGTATCGGCGCGCTCAGCCGCTCGACCTCGACGACGAAGACCGCCTGCAGCATGGCGGCGGGGTCGTCGGTTTGGAGGATGTCGGGAAGCGGTGTCGCGGCGAGCGCCGCGCGATCGAGATGCTCGCCCGCCACGGCGCTCTCCCATTCGTCGCGCTGGAAGAGCCCGGCCCCGGCAGCCTCTGCCTTGAGCGTCTGATGCACGGCGCCGGTCGCCGCGTCCCGGCGCAGGCGCAGGCCGAAACCCGCTGCGCGCAGGCGCAGATCAGGCGTATCGTAATAGGTGGCGCGCAAGTGCCGGGGGCGCAGCCCGGCGAAAGCATCGCGCAGGCGTTTATGCCGGCGCAGGACTGCGAGATCAGCGGGGCTGCAAAGCAGTTTCAGCTCCGTCTCGGTCACCGCCTGCACGATCGCGTCGCTCATCATCCCGGCCCTGTCGCCAATCTGTGCCCCGATGCCGCGTGACAATCCCGCCGCACCGGAACGCGGCATTGATCCCCCATCCCGGCGCGAAAGTCGACCGCCATCAGCGCTGCAACCGCATCTTTTGCCGAGCGCGCAGTGATGCGACAAGCGCTTACGATCCCGCCTCGTCCAGCGTGAACCGCGCCCCGGCCTTCCGGGCAATCGCCCGCACCTGGTCAATGAGCGTGTGCGGGATCGGAATCCCCTCACGTGAGCGGCGTGCAAAGACGGCGTGCTCGGGGTCACCGGGTGCCAGCACGGGCTGATCGGGATCGGCGGGGCGGGTGGCACGCAGGCAATCGAGGAAATCGTCGAGATCGGATTCGAAATCCCCCTTGTCGCGGAACGCTTCCGGGTGAATGGCGAGCTGGAAATGGCCGACATTATACGCCTTTGCGTCGGCGGGACGCAGAGGCGCATAGCTCGCGCCCGAGAGCATGGTACACAGAACCTCGACCATGGCGGCGAGCCCGTAACCCTTGTGGCCGCCCATTTCGCGCGACCCGCCAAGCGGCGTCATCAGCTTGTCGGAGAGCGCCTGTTCCGGATCATGCTGGGGACGCCCGTCACGATCCAGCGCCCAGCCCTCGGGCAGGCGCTTGCCGGTGCGCATGGCGAGTTTGAGCTTGCCGATGGCGATGGTGCTCGTCGCCATGTCGAGCAGGAAGGGCTGATTGCGCGCCGCCGGTGCCGCCAGCGCAATCGGATTGGTGCCCATGCGTGGTTCGCGCCCGAAGGTCGGGACGATCGAGGCGCCGTAGACCGCCGTCATCGACAAACCGATAAAGCCCCGGCTGGCCGCCTGCAGCGCGTAGACGCCCGCCGCACCGTAATGGTTGGAATTGCGCACGCCGACGGCACCGATGCCATGGGCCTCGGCCAGATCCACCGCCAGATCCATGGCGCGCACCGCAGGCGCCTCGCCGAAGCCGGCGCCGCCATCAATCACGGCGGTCGCGCCGAAGGCGCGCGCGACCGTGATCTCGGCGCCCGGCGTGACCTTGCCGGAGGCGAGCAGATCGGCATAGAGCGGGATGAGCGTGATGCCGTGGCTGTCGATCCCGAGCAGGTCTGCCCGGGTCAGGGTCTCGGCGGTGACGTCGGCCTGGTCGTCGGGGACGCCCCAGGCGCGCAGGACGGCGACGAGCTGCTGCTTCAGCAGGGAAGCGGGTACAATCAGCTCTGCGCTCATCGGCGCACCTGCGGCAGCCGCCGCCCGACTTGAAAAATGCCCTGCATCACCCACCCTCCCGATCATCATCACGCGGTGAAGACCGCTTGTCTTCGTTGCGCCGGAGGATCGGGTATTCGCAACTTGACCACAAGTGCGCAGCATCGCAGATGATCGGGTGCGATTTTGCACGTCATCAATACAGCTGGAAGAGGATGCCGCGTGCGCAATCCCCGTCTCATTGCAGCCGCCTTCGATGCAATCCTGTTCGACAAGGACGGCACCCTGATCGATTTCGACGCGACCTGGGGACCTGCGGCCTTCTCGGTGATGGAGACCCTCGCCGATGGCGACGGCGCGGCGCTGGATCGGCTGATGCGAGTCAGCGAATACGTGCTCACCGAGCGCAGATTCCTGCCGAGTTCGCCGCTGGTCGCGGGATCATCCGCGCATTACGGTCCGCTCTGGGCGCAGGCGCTGGGACGCGGCTGCGACGCGGATTTCCTCGCCCGGATGGACGATCTCTTTCTGAAGGCCGGACTCGCCCATCTCGCCCCGATCGGCGATCCGCAGGCCCTGTGTGCCGATCTCGCGGCGCGCGGTCATGTGCTGGGGATCGCGACCAATGATTCGCAAGCCTCGGCGGTGGCGCAGGCGAGGGCGCTGGGAATTGCCGAGGCGATGCACTTCATCGCCGGCTATGATTCGGGCCATGGCTCCAAGCCGGCGCCCGGCATGATCAGCGCCTTCGTCGCAGCGTATGCCTTCACCCCGGCGCGTGTGGCGCTGGTGGGCGATTCGCTGCACGATCTGCATGCGGCGCGCGCTGCGGGCGTCTGTGCGATCGCCGTGCTCTCGGGGCCGCGCGCGGAGGCGGCACGGGCGGAGGTGGCGCCGTTCGCCGATCACGTGATCCCGTCGATCACGGATCTGCCTTCCCTGCTCGACGATCTCGCCGGCGTGGAGGGCAATGCCCGCTCGAAACGCGTGCGCAGCCCTTCGTCGTGAACCGACACAAGAACGCGCCCGACGCCCGGGCTTTACGAAATCGTAAGGTTAATCGGGAAGATTGGATTCATCATGTTTCGTAACCACGCGGCGAATGGCGCCGCGATCATGCGTCCACGAGGAATCCCATGTCGGATATCACCCTTTCCGCCGGCGTCCGCTCCAATCTCCTCTCCCTGCAAGGAACGGCCTCACTGCTGGATCGCACGCAGGAGCGCCTCTCAACAGGCAAGAAGGTCAATGGTCCGCTCGATGATGCCGCTGCCTTCTTCACAGCGCGCGGGCTGAGCGGTCGCGCCAACGATCTCTCCTCGATCATGCAGGGCATGCAGAACGGGATGAAGACGATCGACGCCGCCTCCAAGGGCCTGTCGTCAATCACCACGACGATGGAGAACCTCGTCGGGACGGTGCGCCAGGCGCTCGGTGACCCGGGCGGGGTGAGCCGGGAAAGCACGGCGATCACGATCGCGGATGCGGATTTCGGCACCAACGAGATCACGATCAACGGTGAAACCTTTGATCTCGGCGCTCTGAACTATGATTCGGATACGGACATCAACACCGCTGCCGAACGTGCCAACGCCTTCGTCAACACCATCAACACCAATGCCGATGCCCGCGCCGCCGGGGTATCCGCGAAGATCAACCCGGATGATGCCGATCAGATCATCCTCGTCAACGAGTCGGGCCAGGATGTGAGCTTCGATGCGGGTGGCGCCTGGGGTGGGGCGACTCCGCTCACGGCCCCCGACACCGCTGAAATGAGCGATACCCGCCGCTCGCTGATGAACAATTTCAACGATCTGCGCAACGAGTTGAACCAGCTCTCGCAGGATTCGGGCTATAACGGCAACAATCTGCTGCAAAGCGATGTTCTGGAAGTCGTCTTCAACGAGCTCACCGGCGACCAGCGCACCAGCTTTACCGTGAATACCCGCCAGGCCGACGGCACCGCCTTCGGCGATGTCGAAGCCGATCGCCTCGGCGCCATCGAGGCGGATGCGGACATGTTTGGCTCTTCGGCGCGCCTCGAGGAGCGTCTTCAGGCGCTCCAGAACGGCATCGGCGAGTTGCGCAGCCTGTCAGCCCAGATGGGTACCGCCCAGACCATCATCGAGAACCGCGAGGGTTTCACCAAGGAAATGGTGAATACGCTCCAGGCCGGTTCGGACGGGCTCACCCTGGCCGATATGAACGAGGAAGCGGCCAACAATCTGGCGATGCAGACGCGCCAGCAGCTCGGCCAGTCCGCGCTCAGCCTCGCCATCCAGAACGACCAGTCGGTGCTCCAGCTCCTGCGCTGATCATCAGGCGCGGCTTGCCTCGAAGATCGCAATCCCCGGTGCCTTCGGCGCCGGGGATTTTTCATGAGCGCGACTGCATCTAGAACAGCAGCCAGACGAGGCCCAGTGTCAGCGGCGGCAGGGCGATGAGGATGCCGGTGCGGATGATGTCGGATGCGACAAAGGGTATGACGCCGCGATAAGTCTGCATCATGCTCACCCCCGGCGCCATGGAATTGATGATGAACAGATTCATCCCCACCGGGGGTGTGATCAGCCCCACCTCCACCACGATCAGCACGAGAATCCCGAACCACAACGCCGTCTCTTCCGGGGTGAGCCCGAAATCCAGCGTCATGATGATGGGGAAGAAGATTGGCACGGTGAGCAGGATCATCGACAGCGAATCCATCACGCAACCGAAGACCAGATAGATCAGCAGGATCACCACGAGCACCATCACCGGCGCCACGGCGAGGCCGCCCACCCAGTCTGCGGCGAAGACGGGCAGGCGCGTGATGGCGAGAAAGCTGTTGAAGGAGCCCGCCCCCAGAATGATGAAGAAGATCATTCCCGTCGACGCCGCCGTGGAACGAAAACAATCGATCAGCGCGGCAAATCCGAGTTTGCCGCGCAAGGCCGCGACCAGCCCCGTCCCCGCCGCGCCGAAAGCCGCGCCCTCGGTGGGGGTGAACACGCCCATGTTCATGCCGCCGATCATCACCACGAAAATCGCCACGACCGGCCAGATCTCGCCCAGGGCCTTGAGCCGGGCCATCAGCGGCAGGCGCGGCGTGCGCATTGCGTCATCCGGGTTGAGGCGCACCGTGATCGCCACGGTGATCATGTAGCCGAGCGCGGCGAGCAGGCCCGGGATCATGGCCGCGACGAAGAGCTTGGCGATGTTCTGTTCGGTGAGGATGGCGTAGATCACGAGGATGATCGAGGGCGGGATCAGGATGCCGAGCGTGCCGCCGGCAGCCAGCGATCCGGTGGCGAGCGCGCCGGAATAGCCGTGCTTGCGTAATTCGGGGAGCGCGACGCGGCCCATCGTGGCGGCGGTGGCGAGCGAGGAGCCGCAGATCGCACCGAAACCGGCCGAGGCTCCCACCCCCGCCATGGCGACGCCGCCGCGCCGGTGCCCGAGCCAGGCGGCGGCAGCGCGAAACAGGGCTTCCGAGAGGCCGCCCTTCATGGCGAAGGCCCCCATCAGCAGAAACAGCGGCACCACCGAGAGCGAATAACTCGAAAAGGTCTCGAAGGCATGATGCTTGAGCTGGGCGAAAACCGGCGCCCAGCGCCCGAAGATCGTGTAAGAGCCGAGCAATCCGCAGACCAGCATCGCCAGCCCGATCGGCATGCGCGCGAAAATGAGGAAGAGCAGCAACCCGAAAAAAAGCCCTGCAATGACCAGCCCGCTCATATGCCGTCCCCGTCGGGCTCACCGGCGCCCAGCGCCTCGTTCAGACTGCGCCAGACAGTATAGGCGCTCACCAGCGCGAAGCTCCATAGCCCGACGAGCCCCCCGGCATAGCCCCACCAGAGCGGGATCTGCAGGATCGTCGTGGTCTCGCGAAACCGCATCTTGTCATGCAGACCGAGCCCGTGCTGCCAGGCGATCAGCACCACGATTGCGGTCAGGACCAGATTGGTGAAGGTCGAGAGCGCGGCGCGCGCGCGGGGGCCCATCCAGGAGACGAAGATATCGACGGTGACATGGCCGCGATTGAACTGGCACCAGGCGAGGAAGCTGAACACCGCGAAGCCCGCCCCCATCGAGACCAGCTCGAAATCCCCCGGTATCGGGCCGAGCCCGTCGAAGACCGGCCAGCGCGTGCGCGAGGCATAACGCCCGATGATCGAGACCACCGCCAGGATCGTGACCAGCGTGAGCACGCTACCGCCGAGCACGGCGAGCGCGCCGGCGAAGCGCCCGATCCACAGGCCGACCATGGCCTCAGCCCGGGGAAACAGCCCCGCCGGCCCGGGCGCGCGGGACGCCCGCGCATTCATGAACCGGCTCCCGCAACCTGGACAATGGAGGGACGCGCATTGAGGGTCTCGACGTCGAAACCGGCGATGCGCTTGTAGCCGCGCGCGGTCTCCTCGCGCTCCTCGCGGCTGATGACGGCGTCGATATCGTCGAAACCGTCGGGCGCACGGCTCTCCACCGCCTGCATCACCTGCTCGGGGCCATTGGCGCGATTGGCCGCGACCACAGCCGCCGTGGCCGGACGCCGCTCGGCCTCGTAGGCTTTGAGTGCCGCTTCACCGATCCCCTCGCGCAGGAAGGCCTCGGAGAGCACGCGCGCGTCCAGGATAGCCTGGCTCGCGCCGTTGGAGCCGATCGGATACATCGGATGCGCGGCATCGCCCGCAAGCGTGATGCGCCCGCGCGTCCAGTGCGGCAGCGGATCGCGATCGACCATGGGGAATTCGTAGATCGCGCTGGCGCGGCGGATCAGATCCGGCACATCGAGCCAGTCGAAGCGCCAGCTTTCGAAATCGGGCAGGAAATCCGCCGGATCGCCGGGGCGGTTCCAGTCCTCGCGGCGCCATTGATGGTCGGGGGCGAATTTCTTCTCCGCGATCCAGTTGATCACCGCCTTGCCCGCGCGCGCAGCCGCCAGCGAAATCGGATAGGCGACGAATTTCTGGAATTCGTGGCCCGCCATGATCATCGAGCGCCCCGTCAGGAACGGCTTCGCCTCGGTGACGCCGCGCCACAGGATCGCGCCGTTCCAGATCGGCGGGCCCTCATCCGGATAGAATTGCGCGCGGATGGTGGAATGAATGCCGTCGCAGGCGATCAGGACGTCGCCCTCAAGGCTGCCCTGCGGGTTGCCGTGGCGATCAGCGAGATCAATGCGCACACCTGCCGAATCCTGCTGCGCCGCGACGAGCCGGCGCCCGGTCATGATGCCACCATCCCCGAGCCGCGCGCGCACGGCTTCGAGCAGGATCATCTGCAGCGCGCCGCGATGGATCGAGAATTGCGGCCAGAGATAACCGGCCTCGCGCCCGCGCGGCTCCGACCAGATCAGCTGGCCGCGTTTAGAATAATAGGCGAGTTCGGCGGTGGGGATCGCAGTGGCGGCGAGATCTGCGAGCAGGCCGAGTTCATCGAGCTCGCGCACCGCATGCGGCAACACGTTGATGCCCACACCAAGCGGCCGGATTTCCTCGGCCTGCTCGACGATGCGCACGGGAATACCCGCCTGATGCAGGCTGAGTGCCAGGGTGAGCCCGCCGATACCCGCGCCGGCGATGATGACCGTCATGCAAAACGCTCCCTGCTCCAGGGCCTGCGGCGGCGCGTTCGCACGGAATGCGCCGCCGCCGATTCGATCAGGGCCTCAGCGGGCCTCTTCCTCGGCAAGGATGGTGGCCAGCGAATCGATCAGCGCCTGCGCATCGATGCCCTGGTCTTCCATATCCGCGATCCAGCTCGCGACCACCGGCTCGGCGGCTTCCTGCCAGCGTGTGAGTTCCTCGCCGTCGATGGTGGCGATGGTATTGCCGCGCTCCACCGCGATCGCGCGGGCCGGGGCATCGCCCTCATCCATCACGCGCCCGACCCAGGCCGAGGTCTCGATGCCGGAATTGGCGTCGATCACCGCCCTGAGATCATCGGGCAGGCCTTCATAGCTGTCCCGGTTCATCGCGAAGACGAAGAGGGTGGTGTAGAAGGAGCGATCACCGCCGAATTCGGTATGCGTGTCGACGAGCTCCGCCACGCGCAGGGCGCGCGTCACCTCCCAGGGAATCACCGTGCCGTCGATGACGTTGCGCGACAAGGATTCCGGCACCTGCGGCACGGGCATGCCGACCGGCGTTGCGCCGAGCGTCTCCAGCAGCCGGGTGATCATCCGGGTGGGTCCGCGCACGGCACGACCCTCCAGATCCTCGAGGCTCTCCACCGCCGGCGCCTTCATGTGGAAATTGCCGGGCCCGTGAACATGCACCGCGATCGGATGGATATCGGCGAAATCCTCCTGCATATGCTCTTCATAGAAACGCCAGGCCGCGCGCGAGGTGGTCTCGGCATCGGCGGCGACGAAGGGTAGGTCGAAGATTTCCGCACGCGGGAACCGCCCGGGCGTGTAGCCGGGCAGCGTCCAGACCACATCGACGATCCCGTCACGGACCTGGTCGATCAGATTGGGTGGCGCACCGCCGAGCTGCATGGCGGGATAGACTTCCACCGCGATGCGCCCATCCGATTCCGCCTCGACCTTCTCCGCCCAGGGCGTGATGAAATTGGCCGGGACCGGCGCCGGCGCCGGCAGGAAGTGATGCACGCGCAGGGTGACGTCCTGCGCCTGTGCCGGTGCCGCGGTGACGAGCGCACCCAGCGCGACGCCGCCCGCGAGTCCGGCGGCGAGTAACAGATTCCTGATCATGAATTTTCCCTCCCTGGTTGAATGTGGCCGTTCCCTCCCCGGGGACATGGCCCGGGCTGTTATTGGTTGCGCACGCAATCAATGCTATCCGGGTGCGACCACAAGTCAAGGAGTGCGGTGGCGGGCCGAGGCAGGCCCGCCGCCCAGGCGCGTTGAGCCCGCCGCCCAGGCGCGTTGAGCCCGCCGCCCAGGCGCGTTAGGCCCGCCGCTCAGGCGCGCTCCAGGCCGCACCATTGCGCCACGAACAGGGCCATCGCGGTGGTGATGCGTTGCACCGAGGCGAGGTCGACACATTCGTCGACGCCGTGGATGTTGCGACCGATCGGGCCGTAGCAGAGCGCGGGAATCGCGTCATAAAGCGCATGCACCCGCGCATCGAGGTAGCCGAGAGTAACGAAACTCTGCAGCGCCTTGCCGGTCGCGCCCCGATGCGCCTGCCCCAGCACCGCCTCCGCCGCCGAGCCTTCTTCCAGCACGAAACCCTGCGCTGTGAAACCGTTGAAGACGACGCGCGGCGGGTTGTTGGCGAGAAAGGCGTCTTCACGCGAGTATTTGAGAACGCATTCCTCGATGGCGCGCATCGCCATGTGCTTGTCCATGCCCGGATAGAGCGAGATCCGCCCGTGGACGCGGCACCAGGAGGGGACCGAGGAGGCCCAGTCGCCGCCCTCGATCTTGCCGATGTTGAAATTGATCGGATGGGCCTCATCGCACAGATGCGGGTGATCGGCCTTCTGCGCGTTCCAGTCCTGTTCCAGCCCGCGCAGGGCCCCGATCACGCGATAGGCGGCGTCAATGGCATTGGCGCCCGCTCCCATCTCGCGCACATGTACGGCCACGCCACGCACTTCCACGGTGAACCAGACGACGCCGACATTGGCGCGCACGAGCATCTCGTCTTCGGGCTCGGGGATCAGGGCCGCATCGGCGCGATAGCCGCGCAGATGCGTCATCAGCGCGCCGTTTCCGGTCGATTCTTCCTCGACTACCGATTCGACATGCAAAGTCGCGGCGGGCTGCATGCCGATCCGGCGCAGGGCATCGAGGCAGAACAGATTGGCCGCGACGCCCGCCTTCATGTCGGCGGCGCCGCGTCCGTACATCCAGCCATCGCGGATCTGAGGATCAAATGGCGACGATGCCCACATGTCGGCAGGACCCGGCGGCACCACATCGACATGGCCCTGCAGGATCAGCGAGTGCCCCCGCTCGTCGCGCGGGTGGTGCGTGCCCACCACGATGGGCGCGTCCGAATGCTCCGGCGCGATGGCCGAGCCGCCGGGATGGGCGGCAATGGCCTCGTGGTCCATGTGGAAACGGTCCATGACGAGCCCGCGCTCACGCATTGCGCGAAACATCAGATCCTGCGCCGTGTGCTCCTCGCCGCGCAGAGACGGCTTGCGCACGAGTTCCCGGGTGAAGGCGACCTGCTCGGCGAATCCGTCGGCGACGGCGCGCGCGATCTTCTCCTGAAGGTCGGGATCGACCGGTAAAGGGTTGGCTGACGGGGCATTCCGGCTCATGGGCGGCTTCCTTGATGATCGGCGCGCCTCGGGGGGGGCGCCGGGACAACGTGGCGTCATGATGCAAGCCGTCCGCCCGGCTGCCAATGCCGCAGCGGGTGCGGGCATGGCCAGAGCATGCGGGCGGTTTCGCATGCCACAATTCAAAGATGATTCACATCCTTGATGGCTTCTTTTGATTGCCCGCAAGGAGGGGACATGCTAGCCATTGCCCTGTTTTTGCCTCAATTGAGGCGGTTATGCGTAACCAGCGCGCAAGATTTTCGGCATGATCGCTTGAAGTCTTGCGCAGCGTGAGGGAGTGCCAGCACATATGCTGACCGGAATGGATTCCGACGACACCGGCAGAATGATCGGGCGCGGATTCAGCCCGGGCGGCATTGCCACGCATCGCGGGATCAGCAATGACTCCAGCTCGCGCTTCCCTTTGCTGGTGGCCGCGACCACCATCGCCGTTCACGTCGCAAGCGCAGCGGGCCTGCCCGCCATGGCGGCTGAGCACCGCGCCGATCCGGTTTCCCGACACGCGGGCGCTATGCCCGCGAGCATGGCGAAAGCGCCCGAGAAGCCTGTCGCGCTGCGCACCTCCTTCATCTCCGAAACCCGGCTCGGGCTGCTCGCGCAGGATCCGTGGAGCCCCGAGGCCCAGACCGGCGCATTGCATGGCGAGGTGCTGTTCGCCCGCCCCGTCCGACCGAGCGATCCGCTGATGCGCTATTTCACGCCGCAGCCACATATCGGCGCATCGTTCAATCTGGGTTCACGCACCAGTTTCGTCTTTGCCGGGTTGAGCTGGAACATCGATCTGTCGCCGCGCGTCTTCGTCGAGGCGAGCTTCGGCGGCGCCCTGCATGACGGTCATCGCGGCGGCGTCCTGCGTGACAACCAGGCCGCTCTGGGTTGCGCCCCGCTGTTTCGCGAAAGCGCCTCGCTCGGCTATCGCTTCAGCGAGCGGCTCTCCTTCATGGCCACGGTGGAGCATTACGGCAATGCCGGGCTCTGCTCGCAGAATCGCGGCCTGACCAATATCGGCGCGCGTTTCGGCTACAGCTTCTGACGCGGAGCAGCCCGCTCCGCCGCGCGTCTCGTCATGAGGGCCGCGCCGGCACTCCGTTTGCCCCGGTGGAGAGCGATGTGCCTTTACCGCTTGATCCTGCCCGGCCCGACCTTGCACACCTTGCCTTGATCGCGCAGTCTGCCTAACTGCCCCGTAACGCAAACGCGCATGCAGACAGGGAGACGGACGTGGTCGTTCTCAACAAGATCTATACCCGCACCGGAGATGGCGGAGATACCGCGCTGGCCACGGGGTCACGGCGCCCGAAATACGATCTGCGGGTCGAGGCCTATGGCACGGTGGACGAAACCAATGCCTGTATCGGCATGGCGCGCCTGCATACCGGTGAGAGCGACACTGATGTCGATGCGATGCTCGGCCGCATCCAGAACGACCTGTTCGATCTCGGCGCCGATCTCGCCACGCCGGAGACCGGCGAAAAGCTCGAATACGAACCGCTGCGGATCGTACCGGCGCAGGTCGAGCGCCTGGAAAAGGAGATCGATACGCTCAACGGCTCACTGCAGCCGCTGCGCTCCTTCGTGCTTCCCGGCGGGGCTCCCGCCGCTGCCGCCCTGCATCTCGCGCGTACCGTCTGCCGCCGCGCCGAGCGCTGCGTCGTCGAACTCGCCCATCGCCAGGACGAGACCGTCTCGGATGCGTCGATCCAGTATCTCAACCGGCTCTCGGATTTCCTCTTCGTTGCGTCGCGCTATGTCAATAATGGTGGCGCGGGTGACGTGCTGTGGGTGCCGGGCAAGAATCGTTGAATGATATCGTTGAATGATATCGTTGAATGATATCGGGGGGAGCATGGCACGGGCCGATGCTGCGGCGCGCGTGTTGCGGTGCCGAAATGCCTGATGCGAATCGGCATTGGGCCCGATCCGTTGTCGCGTTGACAAGCATTGATGCGCCTCGCTACGGTCCGCGCGCGCTCGAAGCCAGCGGTTTCCGGCGGAGAACGGACAGCATCATCCGGATCTGCGCCAGCGGGGCACCTCCGTCGCGATGACCGACGCGATGCCGGGTATCCGTCACGGGAACCGCCAACAGTCGAAGGGATGGAAACCGATGAAGATCCTCGTACCTGTCAAACGGGTCGTCGATTACAACGTCAAGATCCGCGTCAAGCCTGACGGATCGGGCGTGGAGCTTGCCAATGTGAAGATGTCGATGAACCCCTTCGACGAAATTGCCGTCGAGGAGGCCATTCGCCTCAAGGAAAAGGGCGTCGCCGAGGAGATCGTCGTGGTCTCGATCGGGCCGCAGCAGGCCCAGGAGACGATCCGCACCGGGCTCGCCATGGGCGCCGATCGCGGCATCCTGGTGAAGACCGATGCGACCGTCGAGCCGCTCGCCGTCGCCAAGATCCTGAAGGAATTGATCGGCAGGGAAGAGCCGGGCCTCGTGATCATGGGCAAGCAGGCGATCGACGACGATTCGAACCAGACCGGCCAGATGCTCGCCGCCCTGCTCGGCTGGGCCCAGGGCACCTTTGCCTCGAAGATCGAGATCGCCGACGGCAAGGTCGATGTGACGCGCGAAATCGATGGCGGCCTCCAGACCGTGACGCTCGACATGCCGGCCATCATCACCACGGATCTGCGCCTCAACGAGCCGCGCTATGCCTCGCTGCCCAATATCATGAAGGCCAAGAAGAAGCCCCTCGACGAGACCGCGCCGGAGGATCTCGGCGTCGATGTGGCCCAGCGCCTCAAGGTGCTCTCGACCGCCGAGCCGCCCAAGCGCGAAGCCGGTGTGAAGGTCGGCTCCACCGCCGAACTCGTCGAGAAGCTGAAGAACGAAGCGGGAGTGATCTGACCATGGCCATCCTTCTCCTCGCGGAACACGACAATTCCGCCCTCAAGGACGCGACCCACAAATCCGTCACCGCAGCCACCCAGATCGGCGGCCCGGTTCATATTCTCGTCGCCGGCGCCGGATGCAAGGCCGCTGCCGAGGAAGCCGCGAAGATCGAAGGCGTCGAGAAGGTGCTCGTCGCCGATGCGCCGGCCTATGAGCACAGTCTGGCCGAGCCGCTCGCGGCCCTGATCACGGGTCTCGCCGAGGGCTATGACGTGCTGATGGCCCCGGCCACCACGACGGGCAAGAACGTGATGCCGCGCGTTGCGGCGCTGCTCGACGTGATGCAGGTCTCCGACATCTCCAAGGTGATCTCGGCCGATACGTTCGAGCGTCCGATCTATGCCGGCAACGCCATCCAGACCGTGCAATCGACCGACACCAAGAAGGTGATCACGGTGCGCACCTCCTCCTTCCAGGCGACCGGCGAGGGCGGCTCCGCCACCGTCGAGGATGCGACACCCTCGGATGATCCCGGCCTCTCGCAGTTCAAGAGCCAGGAAATCGCTCAGTCCGATCGTCCCGAACTCGCCTCGGCCAAGATCATCATCTCCGGCGGTCGCTCGCTCGCCTCTGCCGAAAATTTCGAGAAGTACATCGAACCGATCGCAGACAAGCTTGGTGCCGCCATGGGCGCCTCGCGCGCCGCCGTCGATGCGGGCTTTGCACCCAATGACTGGCAGGTCGGCCAGACCGGCAAGGTCGTGGCGCCGGATCTGTACATCGCTGTCGGCATTTCAGGCGCCATTCAGCATCTGGCCGGCATGAAGGATTCGCGCGTCATCGTCGCCATCAACAAGGACGAGGAAGCGCCGATCTTCCAGGTTGCCGATTACGGCCTGGTGGGCGATCTGTTCCAACTGCTGCCGGAATTGCAGGACGAACTCGGCAAGGCCGGGCGCTGAAGGCGAGCGTTCATTCCTGAAACCCGCGAAGCCGGTGCCATGCGGCCCGGCTTCGCCACAGACGACAAACGGGGCGCGCAACCATGGAGATCAAGACTGTCGGCATTATCGGCGCGGGTCAGATGGGCAGCGGCATCGCCCATGTCTGCGCGCTCGCAGGCATGAATGTGATGCTCAACGATCTGGACGAGGAGCGCATTTCTGCGGGCCTCGCCACGATCAACGGCAACATGCAGCGCCAGGTCTCCAAGAGGATCATCGAGGAGGGCGAGCGTCAGGCCGGACTGGAGCGGGTCAAGCCTGCGCCGTCCTATGAGGATCTGGCGTCCTGCGATCTGATCATCGAAGCCGCCACCGAAAACGAGGAAATCAAGCGCAGGATCTTCCAGTCGCTGTGCCCAGCGCTGGGGCCCGACACGATTCTGGCGAGCAACACTTCCTCGATCTCGATCACCCGCCTCGCCGCGGCCACGGATCGGCCCGAGCGCTTCATCGGCATCCATTTCATGAATCCGGTGCCCTTGATGCAGCTCGTCGAGCTGATCCGCGGCATCGCCACGGAGGATCCGACCTTCGAGGCCGCCAAGGGCTTCATCGCGCGACTGGGCAAGACGGCGACGGTGGCGGAGGATTTTCCCGCCTTCATCGTCAACCGCATCCTGTTGCCGATGATCAACGAGGCAATCTATACGCTCTACGAGGGTGTCGGTTCGGTCGAATCGATCGACACCGCCATGCGGCTCGGTGCCAACCATCCGATGGGGCCCTTGCAGCTCGCCGATTTCATCGGACTCGATACCTGCCTTTCGGTGATGCAGGTGCTGCATGACGGGCTGGCCGATACGAAGTACCGCCCCTGCCCGCTGCTGGTGAAATATGTCGAGGCTGGCTGGCTCGGGCGCAAGGCCAAGCGCGGTTTCTACGATTATCGCGGCGAAACACCGGTTCCCACGCGCTGAAATGCGGCGCGCACGACGCAAAACTGGCGCGCATTTGAATCAAATCCGAATGCGCGCGCAAACCTCGTCGTAAAGCGAAGCTGGCATGGTGGCATTGTCACGGAGCCAGTTGTCATGTCGATCGACGCCACCGCCGGAATGAGTGCCAGTTGGGCAACGCAGCCGCGAGATTCCGCATCTGCGGCTGCGCAACAAGTCTCCAGCGCCCAGGAGGCTCGTTCCGAGCGGGGCGGGGTTGAAACGGGGCCGACCGAGATCACGCCGTCCCGCGAGCCCGCCCCCTCCCGAATCAGCGATGAGCCTGCCCGTCCGGCACCGCCGCCTGGCCAGGGCCGCAATCTCGATATCTCGGTCTGACGCGGGCCCGGGCCGGCTCCGCGGCATCTGCCATCAGGATCACCTACTGCCTTGTCCCTGTGCATGATTTCGCCTGCGACCATCGGGAGGCTTCACATTCCTGTCGTACTGGGGCTTAATACTCTCACGCAGATGCACTTCGCCATCTGTCGGAGGAGGTGGTGTGAACGTTCATGTTCAGCGGACCGTCTCGCCGGAAGCCTGTCCGGCACTCGTGCTCAACGCGGATTTCAGACCGTTGAGCTATTACCCTCTTTCGGTCTGGTGCTGGCAGGATACGATCAAGGCGGTGTTTCTCGAGCGGGTCAACATCGTCTCGCATTATGATCGCAGCGTGCGAAGTCCGGGCTTCGAAATGCGCCTGCCATCCGTCGTTTCACTCAAGACCTACATCCAGCCCTCCCGCAATCCCGCCTTCACCCGCTTCAACGTCTTCCTGCGCGATCGCTTCACCTGCCAGTATTGCGGCGCCCGCGACGATCTCACCTTCGACCACGTGATTCCCCGATCCCGGGGTGGCCAGACCACCTGGGAAAACGTCGTTACCGCCTGCGCACCCTGCAATCTCAGGAAGGCGGACCGGATGCCCCGGCAGGCGGACATGCTGCCCCGTCAGGCCCCTTTCGCGCCCAGCGTCTTCCAGCTGCACCAGAACGGTCGCCATTTCCCGCCGAACTATCTGCACGAGAGCTGGCTCGATTATCTCTACTGGGATACCGAGCTCGAACCGTAAGGCAGGCGCAGGCGCGCCCCTCCCCGGTGGAGAAGCGTTGGGGGTGAGGCGATATTGCCAACGCAGCGCCGGCGCGATGAACGCTGCGCCCTTCCCTTCCGTCGCCGCCTCGCCTAACCTGTCGGCGCCATGTCATGAAAAGCCGCAACGAGGTCCCGATGCTGCGTGCCACCGCCGTTATCCGCAAGCCCGCCGTGAAGGCCGAGAAGGTCGTCGACAGCGTCACCCTCGATCACGAGGGCCGCCACCGTCGGCGTGTGACGCTTACGGGCGATGGCGGGCTCGCCTTCCTGCTCGATCTCGACAAGGCCGTGATCCTCAATGACGGCGATGCGCTCAGGCTTGAGGACGGGCAGCTGGTGCGCATCATCGCCGCGCCGCAGCCGCTTCTGGCAATCCGCGCCGAGAACCCGCTGCGGCTGCTGCGCCTCGCCTGGCATATCGGCAACCGGCACACGCCCGCCGAGATCACGGCGGATGCGATCTATATCGAGGAGGATCACGTCCTGGCCGAGATGGTGCGCGGGCAGGGCGGCACGGCGACCCGCGTCGAACGGCCGTTTCAGCCGGAACGCGGGGCCTATGATCACGATTGCGGGCATGATCACGGACATGGTCACGGGCACGCACACCACCATCACGGACATGACCATACGCATGACCATGCCCATACGCATGATCATGACCACGACCGGCACGGCTGATGAGCGCGCATCTGCCCCTGATGATCTGGTTCTCGCCGGGCTTTCCCGTCGGCGCCTTCGCCTATTCGCATGCGCTCGAATGGGCCTGCGAGAGCGGCGAGATTTTGCAGGCGCAGGATCTGGCCGCGTGGCTGAACGCTCTTCTCGATCATGGATCGGGGCGCAACGACGCGCTGTTCCTGATCGCCGCCCATCGGGCCAGCGATGAACCGGTGCGGCTTGCAGAACTCGCGGCGCTGGCGCGTTCGCTCGCCGGTTCGCGCGAGCGCCGGCTCGAGACCTGCATGCAGGGCGATGCCTTCCTCACCGCGATCGCGAGCGCCTGGCCCTGCGCAACGGTGGAGACGTGGCAGACGAAGCGTCCGGTGCTGGACGGCGCGGAAGCAACGCCCTATCCGGTCGCCGTCGGCATGGCAGGGCAAGGCCATGGGCTGCCGCTGCAGGCCTTGCTCGAAGCCTATCTCGCGGGCTTCATCGGCAATCTCGTCTCCGCCGCGATCCGCCTCGGCGCCATCGGCCAGACGGACGGGCAGCGTATCATCGCGGGCCTGCTTCCCGGCCTGCCGGCGCGCGCCGCCGCGCTGATCAGCGCCCATGACGGTGAGGGCCTCGATGAAAGCCTCGGCGGCTGCGTCTTCGCCTCGGATCTCGGAGCGATTCTCCACGAAACCCAGTATACGCGGCTGTTTCGCTCCTGATCAGCCGGCGGTTTCAGCTGACGGGAACGGCGAAGACGGCGATGCAATCCCCCGGCTTGACGAGCCCCGGCACATGGCGGGCCATCACGATCCCGTCGCGGCGCGCATGGCAGGACAAGGGCATGCGCCCGGAGCGCCCGAACGGATAGATCCGCGCGACGACATCGCCGCGCATGACCGGGTCGCCGAGGGTCACCAGCGGCTCGATCAGCCCTTCCTCCTCGCTGACCAGAAAGCAGTCGCCATCAGGCATGTCGAGCCAGATGGTTTCCGGCCAGGCCGCCTGTGTGGTTGCGCCTTCATCCCCGGCGAGAATTCCCGCCTGGGCGAGAAAGCCGCGCAGGCCGCGTTTGGCGATCGCGATGCTGCGCGGTGTCGCCGTGCCGGCGCCGCCGAGTTCGGTTGTGACGAAAGTCTTGCCCATCGCCTCGGCGGTCGTGTCGAACATGCCCACCGCATCCATCTCGATCATCTGCAGCGCATAGGGCGCGCCGAAAGCCGCCACAGCTTCCCGGCAGCGCGCTTCGAGCGCCTTGTCGGGGAGGATGTGGCAGGCGGCCAGCGGCAGGAAATCCAGCGTCCTGCCGCCGGAATGAAAGTCGAGCACGCAATCGGCCAGCGGCAGCAGATGGCGGGTGACGTAATCGGCGATCTTCTGCGTCGGCGTGCCATCAGGGCGACCGGGAAAGAGCCGGTTGAGATTGCCCCCGTCGATCGGCGAGGTGCGCGTGCCGGCGCGGAAGGCGGGGGCATTCATGGCCGGGAGAATGATGATCCGCCCGGTGATCTGCGCGGGGTCGAGCGTCGCGGCGAGATCATGCAGGGCGATCAGCCCTTCATACTCGTCCCCGTGATTGCCGGCGGTGAGGAGCGCGGTGGGACCGGCGCCGTTGCGGATCACGCTGATCGGGATCATTACCGCGCCCCAGGCAGAATCGTCACGGCTCCAGGGCAGGCGCAGGAACCCGTGTTGCGCGCCGTCACGCGCAAGATCGAGGTCACAGCTGATCGGGGAAGGGGGCAGGCTGTCGGTCATCGCTGCGAGGTCATTCCTTGATGAAGAGTTCGCGCGGCACGTTCGCAAGGCATTCCACCCCGGTTTCGGTGATCAGGATGCTCTCGGTGATCTCGAGCCCCATATCGGCCAGCCAGAGCCCGCTCATGAAATGGAAGGTCATGCCGGGTTCGAGCACGGTGCGGTCGCCCGAGCGCAGGCTCATGGTGCGCTCGCCCCAGTCGGGCGGATAGCTCAGCCCGATGGAATAGCCGGTGCGGTTGTCCTTGATGATGCCGTAGCGCTCCAGCACGCTGAAGAAACCGAAGGCGATATCCTCGCAGGTCATGCCCGGACGCGCATTCTCGAGCCCCGCCTCCATGCCTTCGAGCACGGCCTTCTCCGCATCCCGGAAGGCCGGGGGCGGCTTGCCGAGGAAGACCGTTCGCGAAAGCGGGCAATGATAACGGTTCACGCAGCCGGCGATCTCGAAGAAGGTCCCCTCCCCGGCCCGCAGGGGCTGGTCATTCCAGGTAAGATGCGGCGCGGCGGCGTCGGGGCCCGAGGGCAGCAGTGGCACGATGGCGGGATAATCGCCGCCGGTCTCCGAAACCCCGCGTATCCCGACATCGTAGATCTCGGCCACGAGGTCGCATTTGCGGATGCCCGGCTCGGCCTTTTCCAGGATGCGCTGGTGCATCGCCTCGACGATCCGCGCGGCCTTGCGCATGAAGCCGATCTCGGCCTCGCTCTTGATGGCGCGGTTCCAGTTCACCAGCGCGGTGGCATCGAGGAAGAGCGCATTGGGCAGATGCGTGGTCAATGCGGCATAGGCGGCGGCGGTGAAATAGTAATTGTCGAGCTCGACCCCGATCCGCGCCTTGTCGAAGCCGCGCGATTCGATGATCGCGGCCAGAAGGTCCATCGGATGATGGTCGGTGGATTGCACATAATGGTCGGGATAGGAGAGTATGTTGTCATCCTGCAGATAGGCCGTACGGCGTGCACCGGCGGCATCCTGCAGGCGACCGTACCAGACCGGCTCCCCCTCATGCGAAACGAGGACACATTGGTGAACGTAGAAGGACCAGCCGTCGTAACCGGTGAGCCAGGCCATGTTGGAGGGATCGCTGACGATCAGCAGATCCAGTTCCTTCTCGGCCATGGACGCACGGGTCCGGGCCAGCCGCCCGGCATATTCCGCGCGGCTGAATTTCAGATGCGCATCGCTCATGCTCGCTCCGATACGCTTCACGCCCGGTCCGCCCGGACGGATGCTGTGATTCCTGAATGGGGCCAGTGTGGCTATGAGATGCAGCGATGACAAGCATCAAGCTCGACACCTACGATCTGCGCATTCTCGCCACCGTGGCACGCCGGGGCCGGATCACCAAACGGGCGCTCGCCGAAGCCGTGGGATTGTCACCGACACCCTGCTGGACACGGCTTGCGCGGCTGGAGAAGGCCGGGCTGATCACCGGCTATCATGCACGCATCGCCCCCGATGCTTTCGGCCCGCTCACCACGGTGATGCTGGAAGTCACCCTGCGCAGCCATACGCGCGCGGATTTCGAGCGATTCGAGTCCGTCATCTGTGCCGATCCACGGGTCACGGCCTGCTGGTCGCTGGGCGGCGGAATCGATTATCTCCTGCGTATCGTCGTGCGCGATATCGGCGAATACCAGGATATCATCGACGGCTGGCTTGCCCGGGATCTCGGGATCGACCGCTATTTCACCTATGTCGTCACCAAGGTGGTCAAGCAGGACGAAGCCTTCGTGCCGTCACCGGGCATGCTTTCATGATTGCGGCACCAGGAAAACCGACCGCATTCCCCCATGCACCCATGGATCAACATGCGTCTCCTCGCCATCAGTGACCTGCATCTCGCGCATGCGACCAACCGCGAAGCGCTGGACGCGCTGCCGGCGTATCCGCAGGACTGGCTGATCATCGCCGGAGACGTTGCCGAAAAGCCGGAAACCGTGGCCGACGCCTTCGCGGCACTGGCTGCACGGTTTGCCCGCGTGATCTGGGTGCCCGGCAATCACGAACTCTGGACGAGCGCGCCGGAAAGCGGTCGCCCGGCGCTTGCAGGTGACGCGAAATATCGTGCGCTGGTTGAAATCGCCCGCAGCGCCGGGATCGTCACGCCGGAAGACCCCTGGCCGGTCTGGGAGGGGGCGGGCGGCCCGTGCCTGATCGCGCCCTTGTTTCTGCTCTATGATTACAGCTTCCGTCCGCCCGGTCTCGCGAGAGAGGATGTCGTTGCCTGGGCGCGCGAGGGCCGCGCCGTCTGCGCCGACGAGATCCGGCTCGATCCTGCCCCTTACGCGTCGCGCGAGGACTGGTGCGCCGCGCGTGTCGCCATCAGTGCCGGGCGCCTTGAAGCGCGCCCGCACGGGCTGCCGACGATCCTCGTCAATCACTATCCGCTTCGCGCCGATCTCATCCACATTCCCCGGATCCCGCGCTTCACACCGTGGTGCGGCACGCGCGCGACGCATGACTGGCCCCGCCGCTTCGATGCCCGCGTCGCGATCAGCGGCCATCTTCATGTGCGCCGCAGCGATATCCGCGACGGCACGCGTTTCGAGGAAGTCTCGCTGGGCTATCCGAAACAATGGCAGCCGCGACGCGGCATCGCGCCGTATCTGCGGCAGGTCCTGCCGTGACTTAGCCTGTCGGCAGCTTTTGCGCGGTTCAGCGCGGCTCCAGGCAGGCGCGGGCCAGCGCGACGAAGGCGCGGGCGCGGTGCGAGAGCGCGTTGTCGGGCGCGGCCAGCCAGTCGATTCCGTGCTTTTCCTGCGCGCTCATCTCGCCGAACGAGCGCGCGGACCCGTCCGGCACGAACATGGGATCATAGCCGAAACCTTTCTCGCCGCGCGGCGGCCAGATGACTGCGCCATGCACCCGCCCCTCGAAGATCTCCTCGTGCCCGTCGGGCCAGGCGACGACGAGGGCGGAGACGAAGTACGCGCGCCGCTGTTCGGGCGCCGTCGCGCCGCGCTTTTGCAATTCGCGCTCGACCTTCTCCATGGCCGGGGCGAAATCCTTGTTGACCGCCCAATCGGCAGAGAAAAGGCCCGGCGCGCAATCGAGCGCGGCGACGCACAGGCCGGAATCGTCGGACAGCGCCGGCAGCCCCGTCGCCTGGGCTGCGGCATGCGCCTTGATGGCGGCATTTTCGGAAAACATGTGCCCGGTCTCATCCGGTACCGGCAGTCCGCGCTCCCCCGCCGATGTCGCCTCGATCCCGAAAGGCGCAAGCAATTCGCGCATCTCGCGCAGCTTGCCGGCATTGTGGGTGGCGATGATGATGGTTCCAGAGAGCTTGCGGGCCATGAAATTTCCCTCAGGATGTCTGCGTGATGGAGATGCGGGCGGTGCTCTCAGACCGGCGACCAGGTCGCCTCCTTTTCCGAGCGGATCGCGTCGCCACGGGTTTCCTCGATGGTGCCGGACAAGGCCCGCAAGGCCTCCGTGACACCGGTCCCGGTCGCCGAGGAGAGCAGCAACGGGGTCTTGCCGCAGGCGCGGCGCAGGCGGTCGCGCTGCTTCTTCAAGGTATCCGGGTCGAGCGCATCGGTCTTCGACAGAGCCACGATCTCGGGCTTGTCGGCGAGCCCGTGCTCATAGGCCTCGATCTCTTCGCGCACGGTCTTATACGCCTTGCCGGCATGCTCGCTGGTGCCCTCAACGAGATGCAGGATCACCCGGCAGCGCTCGACATGGGCGAGGAAGCGGTCGCCCAGCCCCACGCCCTCATGCGCGCCCTCGATCAGACCGGGAATATCGGCGAGCACGAATTCACGCCCGTCGATCCGCACCACGCCGAGCCCGGGATGCAGGGTGGTGAAGGGGTAATCCGCGATCTTCGGCTTCGCCGCCGTGACGGTGGCGAGGAAAGTCGATTTGCCGGCATTGGGCAGGCCCACCAGCCCCGCATCGGCGATCAGCTTGAGCCGCAGCCAGATCCAGCGCTCCTCGCCATCCTGACCGGAATTGGCCCGGCGCGGGGCGCGGTTGGTCGAGGAGACGAAATGCGCGTTGCCGAAACCGCCATTGCCGCCACGTGCGAGCCGGATGCGCTGGCCGATCTCCGTGAGATCGGCGATCACCGTCTCACCGTCCTCGTCGAGGATCTGCGTGCCGGCCGGCAGCTTGAGCACCACATCCTCACCCGAGGCGCCGGTGCGGTTGCGGCCCATGCCGTGCACGCCCTTCTGCGCCTTGAAATGCTGCTGGTAGCGATAGTCGATCAGGGTGTTGAGCCCCTCGACGCATTCGGCCCAGACATCGCCGCCGCGCCCGCCATCGCCGCCGTCAGGACCGCCGAACTCGATGTATTTCTCGCGGCGGAACGAGACACAGCCCGCCCCGCCATCGCCGGAACGGATGAATATCTTGGCCTGGTCGAGAAATTTCATCGTCTTCGTCTTCACTATGCAAACCGCCCCGGACGAGCCGGGGCGGTGGAGGGTGGCTTGCGCCGTTGTGCTTATTCCGCCGCTTGCGGCAGATCGTTTTCAGTGCCCGCGCGCGCCGTCAAGCCCCGAAGGAGCGATTGCGACGCGCGCAGCGGCTTTTCCTGCTGCGCCTGCGCCTCCTGCCGCCATTGCGCCCGCGTCATCCGGAAAGTGTCGGCGCCGTCGCCGGGAGCCTGCTCGAAGCCGGACTTGGCCAGAACCCGCCGGGAGGCGGGGTTGTCGAGGGCGGCGCGCGCCTTCAGCACCCGCGTATCCGCGAAACGGAAGGCGGCATCGCGCATCGCTTCGACGGCTTCGGTCATGAAGCCCTCACCCCAATAGGGACGACCGATCCAGAAGGCGAGCTCCGGTTCGTCCGGATCCCGGTCGGGAAACACCCCGATCACCCCGATCGGCATGGTCTGGCGCGCCTTCGGTGCGATGGCGAGCATCAACCCCGCGCCTTCCATGTTGGCATGGCGCGCGGAAAGGATGAAACCGTCGGCGCCGCCATGCGGATAGGCACGCGGCAGCTTGGTCATCATGTCCGCGACCTCTTTGGCCGCGGCGAGATCCTCTACGGCTCGGGCGTCACCATGGCGCGGCCAGCGCAGCCAGAGGCGGGCGGTCTCGAGACGAAAGACGTCATCACGGGTCAGGTCGGGGAACATGCATTCAGCTCCGATCTCGCGGATTCCGGATTGGCCGGGGAAGCCGCTTGAAAACGACGAAAGGGAGGTGGCGTTCCACCTCCCCCGGGGTCTGTCGGAGCTCTCTGGCGAGGCATTGTGCCGCATCTGGAGCTTCTCGACCGCCGGGGGGTGTGGGACCCGGCGGGAGCTCCTTCGTCGGACTTCGCTCTCGCCGGTTTACTCTGCGGCCTCCTGGGCCGGTACTACGGATACGATCGATCGGCCGAGTTTCTTGCCGAACTGCACGCGCCCTTCACAAAGCGCGAAGATCGTATGATCCTTGCCGAGGCCGACATTCACCCCCGGATGCACCTTCGTGCCCCGCTGGCGAATGATGATATTGCCGGCCGCGACGCGCTCGTTGCCGAATTTCTTCACGCCGAGACGGCGGCCTTCGGAATCGCGACCGTTACGGGACGAGCCGCCTGCCTTTTTGTGTGCCATGGGTCTACTCCCCTCAATGCTACTTGCGTGTGACGCCCGGTGACGGTCGCGTCTTACGCGGATTTCTCTTCAGCGGCGGCATCCCCGGAAACCTCGGCCTCGGCGGGGGCTTTCTTCGCGGCAGTCTTCTTCGCCGTCGCCTTCTTGCCCGAGGGCTTGGCCCCGTCGGCGAGGATCTCGGTGATGCGCAGGGTGATCAGGTCCTGGCGGTGACCGCGCTTGCGCTTCGAATTCTGGCGGCGACGCTTCTTGAAGGCAATGACCTTCGGGCCGCGGGTCAGCTCGACCACCTCGGCCACGACGGAAGCACCTTCGACCGTGGGCGCACCGACCTTCACGTCGTCGCCATTGGCCAGCATCAGCACATCGGTGATCGTGACGCTCTCGCCCGCAGCGGCGGGAAGGCGCTCGACCGTAATCACATCATCGGCGGCGACGCGGTACTGCTTGCCGCCGGTCTTGATCACTGCGAACATCGTTTTTTTCCTCGTGTTCGATCCGGCTCTCCGGCGGCTTGCGACCGTCGGGACCGGCTTCTTTGCAGTTTCCGGCTATCATGAATGCGCACCACCGAAGCGGCGCACGGCGCATGCAAAACGTGCAAGTCTTGCTGAAGCGCCGTGGCTACGACAAGTGGCTCGCGTTGTCAAGATCCGCGCCGGCCCTGCCCGCAGGCTCGGCACGCCGCGTGATCAGGCGCTCTCGAGATCCTTGCTCCATTCGCCGAGCGAGGCCAGCCCGTTCATCCTGGCGCGATGCGCAAAGGCCTTCTGTGCGGCGGGGATATTCTCCTTCTTGCCGGACCAGGCCTTCTGCGGCGCGGCCTGGAGGGCGCGGCCATAGGAGAAGGTCATGTTCCAGGGGAAGCCGCCGATCCTGTTCATGGCATCGAGATGCGCCGTGGCCTGCTCGTCGGACTGGCCGCCGGAGAGGAAGGCGATGCCCGGCACCGCGACGGGGACGCAGCGCTCCAGCACCATGATGGTGCGCTCGGCCACCTCCTCGACTGAAACCTGCTTCGCGCTCTTCTTGCCCGGCACGATCATGTTCGGCTTGAGAATGGTGCCTTCGAGCACGACACGCTGCTCGTAGAGCTCCTCATAGACCGTCTTGAGCACCCATTCGGTGACATCAGCGCAACGCTGGATGTCGTGATCACCATCCATCAGCACTTCCGGCTCGACGATCGGGACGATATTCGCCTCCTGGCAGAGCGCCGCATAGCGCGCCAGCGCATGGGCGTTGGTCTTGACGCAGGTCCAGGTCGGGATGCCGTCGGCGATGTCGATCACCGCACGCCATTTGGCGAAGCGGGCGCCGAGTTCATGATAATCCTTCAGCCGCTCACGCAGACCGTCGAGGCCCTCCGTCACGGTCTCGCCGGGGCAAGCGGGGAGCGGCTTGGCGCCGGCATCGACCTTGATGCCCGGGATCGAGCCCGCCGCCTCGATCAGCCTGACCAGCGGCGTGCCGTCGGCGGCCTTCTGGCGGATGGTCTCGTCATAGAGGATGACGCCGGAAATGTTCTCCTTCATCGCCGATTCGGTGCGAAAAAGCATTTCGCGGTAGTCGCGGCGGGTTTCTTCCGTGGATTCCACCTTGATCGCGTCGAAGCGCTTCTTGATCGTGCCCGAGCTCTCGTCAGCGGCGAGAATGCCCTTGCCGGGGGCGACCATCTTTTCGGCGATATCGGTCAGTTGATCCAGATTCATCACGTTTCATCCCCTCAAATAGCGAAAACAGCGCCGGGAACCGGCATCAACTCTTGCGCAAGGCCGCGACACCGGGGAGCACCTTCCTTCCAGCCATTCGAGGAAGGCACCGCCGGCCGTCGAGACATAGGTAAAATCATCGGCCACACCGGCATGGTTGAGCGCGGCAACCGTATCGCCGCCGCCCGCGACGGTGATGATCGCCTTCGCCTCGGTGCGCCTTGCGGCATAGCGCGCGGCATCCACGGTCCCCTTGTCGAACGGCTTGATCTCGAACGCACCGAGCGGCCCGTTCCAGACGATGGTGCGCGAATCGCTCATCGCCGCCTTGACCCGCTCCACCGAGGCGGGGCCGAGATCGAGAATCATGCCGTCTTCCGGAATGGTGTCGATCATATGGACATTGCTGGCGGCACCCGCCTTGAATTCCTTTGCGACCACGGCATCGACGGGCAGGATGACCTCGCAGCCGGTCTCCTTCGCCCGCGCCAGGATCTTTTGCGCGGTCTCGGCCAGATCGCGTTCGGCCAGCGACTTGCCGACGGCGACGCCGTTGGCATGCAGGAAAGTATTGGCCATGCCGCCGCCGATCACGAGCTTGTCGACCCGACCGACGAGATTTTCCAGAAGGTCGATCTTGGTGGAGACCTTGGCGCCGCCGACAATGGCGCAGACGGGACGCGTCGGCTTTTCGAGCCCCCTGGTCAGGGCTTCGAGCTCCTTCTGCATGGCGCGGCCCGCATAGGCCGGAAGCAGATGGGCGAGACCCTCCGTCGAGGCATGGGCGCGATGGGCCGCCGAGAAGGCGTCATTGACGTAAAGATCGCCGTTTGCAGCCAGTGCCTTGGCGAAGTCCGGGTCGTTGTTTTCCTCGCCTTCGTGAAAACGGGTGTTCTCCAGAAGCACGATCTCGCCGTCATCCAGCGCATCGACGGCGGCCCTGGCCGCCTCGCCGATGCAATCGTCGGCGAAGGCGACCTTGCGGTCGAGCACCTTGCCCACTGCGTCCGCGACCGGGGCGAGGCTCTCGCTCTCGACCTTCTTCCCCTTGGGACGTCCGAAATGCGCCAGCAGCACCACACGCCCGCCCTTGCCGGCAATCTCGCGAATGGTGGATGCGACACGTTCGATCCGCGTCTTGTCGGTGACGCGGCCTTTCTCCATGGGCACGTTGAGATCGACGCGCAGCAATACGCGCTTGCCCTGAAACGAGACGTCGTCGAGGGTCTTGAAATCGCTCATCAACAGGGCTCCGGAACTATCAGCGGAAAAGGGAAGCGGGCCGGCGCAGGCTTCCGGGCGACCTGCAGGCCGCCCGGCACGTTCACGGCTTCAGAGGGTCTTGCCCATCAGCACGGCGGTATCGGCCATACGGTTGGAGAAGCCCCATTCGTTATCGTACCAGGAAACGACGCGCACCAGCTTGCCGCCCGTCACCTTGGTCTGATCCATGTGGAAGACCGAGGAATGCGGATCATGGTTGAAATCGATGGAGACGTTGGGCTCGAGCGTGTAACCGAGCACGCCCTTCATCGGGCCGTCTGCGGCCTGCCTGATCGCGTCGTTGATCTCGTCGATCGTGGTCTCGCGCGCGGCGACGAATTTCAGATCGACCACCGAGACATTCGGCGTCGGCACGCGGATTGCAGCTCCGTCGAGCTTGCCGTCGAGTTCCGGCAGGACCAGCCCGACCGCCTTGGCCGCGCCCGTCGAGGTCGGGATCATCGAGACCGCCGCAGCGCGTCCGCGATAGAGATCCTTGTGCATCTGGTCGAGGGAGGGCTGGTCGTTGGTATAGGAATGGATCGTGGTCATGAAACCATGCTCGATCCCCACCGCATCATTGAGCACCTTGGCCACCGGCGCGAGGCAGTTGGTGGTGCAGGATGCGTTCGAGATGACGAGGTGATCCTTCGTCAGCTTGTCGTGGTTGACGCCATAGACCAGCGTCAGATCCGCCCCCGATGCCGGCGCGGAGACGATCACGCGCTTCGCGCCCGCTTCCAGATGCGCCGCCGCCTTGTCGCGGGCAGTGAAGATGCCGGTGCATTCGAGTGCGATGTCGACGCCGAGTTCCTTGTGCGGCAATTCGGCGGGATTGCGCACCGCCGTCACCTTGATCGGGCCGGAGCCGACATCGATGGTGTCGCCATCGACCTTGACCTCGCCGGGATAGCGGCCATGCACCGAATCATAGCGCAGGAGATGCGCATTGGTCTCGACCGGGCCGAGATCGTTGATGGCGACGACCTTGATATCCGTACGCCCGCTCTCGGCAATGGCGCGCAGGATGTTGCGCCCGATGCGCCCGAAGCCGTTAATGGCGACCTTAACCGTCATGACGTCAATCTCCCTGTCAAATCTGTCTCAACCGCTTTGCGCTCAACCGGCCCTCAGCCGTTGTGGCGCGCCGTCACCGCATCCGCCAGCTTCTCCGGCGTGATGCCGAAATGCTGGTAGAGATCCTTGTAGGGCGCGCTCGCACCGAAGCTCGCCATGCCGACGAAGATGCCGTCTTCCCCGATCACGGCATCCCAGCCGAACCGCACACCCGCTTCCACCGCCGCCCGCACCGGCGCCTTGCCGATGATGCGTGCGCGCACCTCTTCGGGCTGCGCCAGGAAGAGATCAAGCGAAGGCACCGAGACAACGCGCGTCGGCGTTCCGCGTTCATCCAGAACCGCCTTTGCCTGCAAGGCGATCTCGACCTCGGAACCGGAAGCGAACAGGCTCGCCTGTGCCTCGCCCTTCGCCGGCGCGATCTCGTAGGCCCCGAAAGCGCACAGATTATCCGCCCCGCCCGTCTCACGCGATTGGGAGAGACCCTGACGGGTGAGCGCCAGAATGCTCGGCCCGTCCGTGCGCTCCAGCGCGAGCTGCCAGCATTCCGCCGTCTCGATCGCGTCGCAGGGGCGGAACACGCTGATATTGGGCATGCCGCGGAAGGCGGAGAGATGCTCGACCGGCTGGTGCGTCGGCCCGTCCTCGCCCAGACCGATGGAGTCATGCGTCATGATGAAGACCGAAGGCAGCCCGGAAAGCGCTGCGATGCGGATCGCCGGGCGGGCGTAATCGGTGAAGACGAAGAAGGTCGCGCCGGCGGGACGCAGCCCGCCATGCAGGGCGATGCCGTTCATCGCCGCAGCCATGCCGTGCTCGCGAATGCCGTAGTGGATATAGCGACCGGCGAAATCACCGGGCTTCACCGGCACGGCGGCCTTGGTCTTCGTATTGTTCGACGGCGTCAGATCGGCGGAGCCCAGCGTCAGTTCCGGCATGACCGGGGTGATCGCTTCCAGCGCCATCTCGCTGGCCTTGCGGGTCGCTACCTTGGCCGGCTCGGCGGCGAGCTTGTCCTTGAGCGCGGTGACCGCACCGGCGAGACCGGCGGGAACCGTGCCCTTCAGGCGACGCTCGAATTCGGCGCGCGCAGACGATTCCAGCTTGCCGATCCGGGCCTGCCAGTCGGCGCGGGCCTGTGCGCCGCGGCGCCCGGCTGCTTCCCAGGCCTGCTTGATCTCCTGCGGGATCTCGAACGGTGCGTGCGGCCAGTCGAGCGCCTTCTTCGCGCCCTCCATCTCCTCGGCGCCGAGCGGCTCGCCATGGGCCTTGGAGGTGCCGGCGCGGTTGGGGGCGCCGTAGCCGATCGTGGTCTTGCAGGCGATCAGGACCGGGCGGTCGGAGGTCTTCGCCTCCGCGATGGCCTGCGAAATCGCCTCCGGATCATGCCCGTCGACGCGGATACCGCGCCAGCCGGAAGCCTCGACGCGCTTGATCTGGTCGGTGGAATCGGCGAGCGAGAGCGGCCCGTCGATGGAGATGCCGTTATCATCGAAGAGCACGATCAGCCGATTCAGCCTGAGATGGCCGGCGAGCGCGATCGATTCCTGGCTCACCCCTTCCATCAGATCGCCATCGGAAGCCAGCACGAAGGTGTGGTGATCGACGAGATCGGCGCCGTATTCGGCGGCGAGCATGCGCTCGGCCAAGGCCATGCCGACGGCGGTGGCAATGCCCTGCCCGAGCGGGCCGGTCGTGGTCTCGACACCCGGAGTGACGAAATTCTCCGGGTGCCCCGGCGTCAGCGAATGCAGCTGGCGGAAATTCTTCAGCTCGTCGATGGTTACGCCCTTCACGCCGGTCAGATGCAACAGCGCGTAGAGCAGCATCGAGCCGTGGCCGGCAGAGAGCACGAAACGGTCGCGATCGGGCCAGGCGGGATCGGCGACATCATATTTCAGATGCTCGGCAAACAGCACGGTGGCAATATCCGCAGCGCCCATGGGCAGCCCGGGATGGCCGGATCTGGCTTTCTCGACGGCATCCATGGCAAGAGCGCGCACGGCATTGGCCATCTGCGAATGGGAGACGGGCGTCGAAGAGGTCTGGTCGGTCACTGGTTCGCTATCCGTTTTGCTCGCGTGGCGCGGCGCATCCGGTGCTGCCGCCTGATCCTCGCAGATCGCGGCGCTGCAAATCGCGGCGCTGCAAGGCGTGCGGGGTGATTAGCATGGCCGGGGCGCGAGTCAACGCCGCGCGCACGAAAACCGGTGCCGCAAACGCGAAAACCGGTCGCAGGCCCGTGATCGACCGATCCACGGCCTGCGGATGGGGATAGCACGCATGCGGCCTGTCTCAGCGCGCGCGGTGACCCCGGCTTGTGAGCGTCTATCCTGCTTGCGAAAAATCCAGCGGGAGGACGGTAATATGGAACGGATTCTGATCACGGGCGGCGCCTCAGGCATCGGCGCGGCCTGCGCAAAGCGGGCGCGCGAGGACGGATACGAGCCGATCGTCATCGATCGCGTCGGCGGGGACATCCAGGCCGACCTGTCCGATCCGGAGGCGACGGCGCAGGCGATCGAGAAAGCATTATCGGGCGGCTCCATCACCCGGCTCGTCAACAATGTCGGCGTGGTGCGCCCCGCGACGCTGGAAGAGCAGACCTTCGCCGATCTCGATGCCACGGTGCAGCTGAATCTGCGCTGTGCCATGCAATGCGCGCAGGCGCTCTTGCCGGGGATGAAGGCCGCAGGGTTCGGGCGCATCGTCAACATCGCGTCGCGCGCGGCGCTCGGCAAGGAACTGCGCACCGCCTATGCCGCGACCAAGGCCGGCCTGGTCGGCATGGCCAAGACCTGGGCGCTGGAGCTCGGCCCGCACGGCATCACCGCCAACGCGATCGGCCCCGGCCCGATCCGCACGGAACTGTTCGAGCGCGCCAACCCGCCCGGTGATCCGCGCACCCAGGCGATCATCGACGCGGTGCCGGTGCGCCGTGTCGGCGAGCCGGAGGATATCGCGCATGCGGCGAGCTACCTGCTTGATGCCCGCTCCGGCTTCATCACCGGGCAGGTGCTCTATGTCTGCGGCGGCATGACGGTGGGATCGGCGAGTTTGTGACGGGCGCGAGCCTGCATTGGCGTCGGTGGCGGGACTCCGGGTGAGTATTTCACGGCGATAAGAATTTCCATCCGACGAGAATTTCCACTTGGCATGGAGGCGATGCGTTCGATATAACGGACCCGGCGTTTGAATGAAGGAACGAGGCCATGGTCCAGCCACGCATGAATTCGGTTCTCTCCGGCATGCCGACGACGATCTTCGAGGAAATGTCGCGCGTCGCCCGCGAGACCGATGCGGTCAATCTCGGCCAGGGCTTTCCCGATGATCCGGGCCCGCAGGATGTGCGCGAGCGCGCGGCAAAAGCCGTGATCGAGGGCTGGAACCAGTATCCGCCCATGCTCGGCCTGCCCGTCCTGCGCGAGGCCATCGCGGCGCATTACAAGCATTGGCAGGGCCTCGATCTCGATCCGCAGAACGAAGTGATGGTCACCTCCGGCGCCACCGAGGCTCTGGCCGGGGCGCTGATGGCGCTGATCGAACCGGGCGACGAAGTGGTTCTGTTCGAGCCGATGTATGACGCCTATCTGCCGCTGGTGCGCCGCGCCGGTGGTGTACCGCGCTTCGTCACCCTGCAGCCACCGCATTTCGCCATCACCGAGGAAGCGCTCGCCGCGGTCTTCTCGGAAAAAACGAAGGTCGTGCTGTTCAACAACCCGCTCAATCCGACGGGCACCGTGTTTCCCGCCGCGCAGCTCGATCTGCTGGCGCGCTATTGCGTCGCTTTCGACGCGATCGCCCTGTGCGACGAGGTCTGGGAGCATATCGTCTTCGACGGATTGCAGCATCTGCCGCTGATCGCGCGTCCGGGCATGCGTGATCGCACCGTCAAGATCGGCTCTGCCGGCAAGATCTTCAGCCTCACCGGCTGGAAGGTCGGTTTCGTCTGCGCCCAGCCCGAGATCCTCAAGGTGCTGGCGAAAGCCCACCAGTTTCTCACCTTCACCACGCCCCCCAACCTGCAGGAGGCGGTGGCTTACGGATTATCGAAGGAAGACGGATTCTTCCATGGGCTGCGCCGCGACTTGCAACGCTCGCGCGACTTCTTCGCCGCCGGGCTGGAGCGGCTCGGCTATCGCGTGATCCCGGCACAGGGCACCTACTTCCTCAATATCGATATCGGCGGGGAAGACGACGTCGCCTTCTGCCGGCAGCTGGTCAGCGAATACGGTGTGGCGGCGATTCCCGTCTCGGCCTTCTATGCCGAGGGCGCGGTGCGCAATGTCGTGCGCTTCTGCTTTGCCAAACGCGATGCGACCCTCGATGCCGCCCTCGCGCGCTTGCAGGGTCTGGGCGTCGACGCCGCCTGACAGGGCGCCGGCATGCTGCTGCAGGGAGGCGGAAGAGCCCCTGCCGGAACTTCGCCCCGCCCCCGCCCGATGCCGGTCCGGAAACCGTCGCGCTTTTGCCGCAAAGCCGAGCGAAAGCCATGCTATTGCGGTTTCACGACAAAGTGACTGCCGCAACGCTTGCGGGAAACACTTCATCAAGGTTGATGAAATCTTCGCTTAACGTCTTCACGCTACAACAGCCGCGACGCCCCATCGGACCTGCGTCAAGGAGTCGGTCTCGTCATGTTTGCTTCCATCACCCTGTCGCGCGGCCTGCGTATCGCCGCGCTCTTTGCCCTCGGTCTGACACTCGCCGCCTGTGCGCGCGGTGCGGAGGATATCGCCGGCGCCGGCGGGTTCGGTGCGGGCGGGGCGGGCACGCCCGGCTCGACGCAGGATTTCACCGTCAATGTCGGTGATCGCGTCTTCTTCGACACGGATTCGACCGATCTGAATGCCAGCGCCATCGCCACGCTGAACCAGCAAGCGGAATGGCTCAACCGCTATCCGCGCTATACCTTCCTGATCGAGGGTCATGCGGACGAGCGTGGCACCCGCGAGTACAATTTCGCCCTCGGCGCCCGCCGCGCCCAGACCGTGCGCGATTATCTGGCCTCGCGCGGCGTCGATGCCGATCGCATGCGCGTGGTCTCCTACGGCAAGGAGCGCCCCGTCGTCGCCTGCGCCGAACCGGGGTGCTGGGCCCAGAACCGCCGCGCCGTGACCCTGCTCGACGGTGCTGCGGGTTCCTGATCAGGCATGACGCCCCGGGGCGCGAATGCATGCCCGGGGCTCTCTAAAAGGCGGTACGGGCGCGCAAGGCCGCCCCGAGCGTGCCCTCGTCGAGATAATCGAGCTCGCCGCCCACGGGCACTCCGTGGGCGAGCCGGGTGATCTTCACCGGCAGGTGGCGCAGGGAATCGGTGAGATAATGCGCCGTGGTCTGCCCGTCGACGGTGGCGTTGAGGGCGATGATGATCTCCTCGACGCCCGGCTCGGATGCACGCGCGACGAGGCCGGCAATGCTGAGCTCTTCCGGGCCGATTCCGTCCAGGGGCGAGAGCACGCCGCCGAGCACGTGATAGCGCGCATTCAGGATGCCGGCGCGCTCGAGCGCCCAAAGATCGGCGACATCCTCTACCACCACGATGATACGCCCATCGCGCTCACCATCGGCGCAGATGGCACAGGGGTCGCTGGTATCGATATTGCCGCAGACCGAGCAGGTGACGATCCGTTCCGCCGCCGCCCGCGTGGCGTCCGCGAGCGGGGTCAGCAATTGCTCGCGCTTCTTGACCAGATGCAGCGCCGCGCGCCGGGCCGAGCGGGGCCCGAGCCCGGGAAGGCGCGCGAGCAGCTGGATCAGGCGCTCGATTTCGGGCCCGGCAGAGGCTTTCGGCATGGCGTTGGCGCGTGCCTCAGAACAGCTTCATGCCCGGAGGCAGCGGCAGGCCCTCGGTGATCTCGGCCATGCGCTCCTGCACCTGACGCTCGCCCTTGGCCCGGGCATCGTTGACGGCGGCGACGACGAGATCCTCGACGATTTCCTTCTCGTCGGCATTCATCAGGCTGGCATCGATGGAAACGCCGCGCATCATGCCCTTGGCGCTCATCGTCACCTTGACCGCGCCGCCGCCGGCCTGGCCCTCGACCTCGATCTCGTCCATCTCCGCCTGCATCGACTGCATGCGTTCCTGCATGGCCTGTGCCTGCTTCATCAAACCCATCAGATCCTTCATCGCGATTCTCCGCCTGCGCCGTGACCGGCCCTCGGGACAGCTATACGCGCTCGCGCCGGGCCGGTCGAGGGGGCGCGAGGCCGCGCCGGGGGCGCCGGGGCGCATTGCGAGGGGATGGAATGACGCTTCGGTGAAAGAAAGCTGTTGAACCTGCGCTCCGAGCATGGTTCGTCAGGGCTTGAGACCGTGAAAAAGTCGTGATCCATGATTAGATTGAGCGTAAGCGAATCAGACGAAGCGCCCGCCGGGCAGCGCAGTTGCGCGGATGCTTCCCAGGGAAAGATTGATGGCTGAACCAGCAGTATCACCCAATGACGACGCCTATGGCGCGGAATCGATCAAGGTCCTCAAGGGGCTCGACGCGGTCCGCAAACGTCCGGGCATGTATATCGGCGACACCGATGACGGTTCGGGCCTGCATCACATGGTCTACGAGGTGGTGGACAACGCCATCGACGAGGCGCTGGCGGGCCACGCCACGGAGGTCAACGTCATCCTCAATGCCGATGGTTCGGTCACGGTCAACGATAACGGGCGCGGCATCCCCACCGACATTCACAAGGGTGAGGGCATCTCGGCGGCCGAGGTGATCATGACCCAGCTGCATGCGGGCGGCAAGTTCGACCAGAACAGCTACAAGGTCTCCGGCGGCCTGCACGGGGTGGGCGTGTCGGTGGTGAATGCGCTCTCCACCTGGCTCAAACTGCGCATCTGGCGCAACGGCAAGGAGCATTTCGTCGAATTCCGCCACGGCGTGCCGGTCTCGCCGCTCGTCGTGGTCGGGGATTCCGAGGGCAAGCGCGGGACGGAACTCACCTTCCTGGCCAGCCCCGAAACCTTCACCATGACGGAATACGATTACGACACGCTGGAGCACCGCCTGCGCGAACTCGCCTTCCTGAATTCCGGCGTCCACATCATCCTCACCGATAACCGCCACGCGGAAAAGAAGCGTGAGGACATGATGTATGAGGGCGGCGTCGTCGAATTCGTGCGCTATCTCGACCGGGCCAAGCAGCCGCTCGTGTCGGAGCCCCTGATGCTGCGCGCCGAGCGCGACGGGATCGGCGTCGAGGTCGCGCTTTGGTGGAACGACAGCTACCACGAAAACGTGCTCTGCTTTACCAACAACATTCCCCAGCGCGACGGCGGCACCCATCTGGCGGGTTTCCGCGGCGCGCTGACGCGCCAGATGACAAGCTATGCCGAGAGTTCGGGTCTGACCAGAAAGGAAAAGGTCTCCCTCACCGGCGACGATTGCCGCGAGGGGCTCACTGCGGTGGTCTCGGTGAAGGTGCCGGATCCGAAATTCTCCTCCCAGACCAAGGACAAGCTGGTTTCCTCGGAAGTGCGCCCGGCTGTGGAGAATGGCGTCAACGAAGCCCTGCGCGACTGGCTGGAGCTCAATCCGCAGGAAGCGCGGATCATCATCGGCAAGATCGTCGAGGCCGCCGCCGCCCGCGAGGCGGCACGCAAGGCCCGCGAGCTCACCCGGCGCAAGGGCGCGCTCGACATCGCCTCCCTGCCCGGCAAGCTCGCCGATTGCCAGGAGCGCGACCCGGCCAAATCCGAGCTCTTCATCGTCGAGGGTGATTCGGCAGGCGGCTCGGCCAAGCAGGGCCGCGCACGCGAATACCAGGCGGTGCTGCCGCTCAAGGGCAAGATCCTCAATGTCGAGCGTGCGCGTTTTGATAAAATGCTCTCATCCCAGGAGATCGGCACGCTGATCACGGCGCTGGGCACCGGCATCGGGCGCGAGGAATTCAATCCGGACAAGCTGCGCTACCACAAGATCATCATCATGACGGATGCCGATGTCGACGGCGCCCATATCCGGACCCTGCTCCTGACCTTCTTCTTCCGCCAGATGCCGGAACTGATCGAGCGCGGGCACCTCTACATCGCCCAGCCGCCGCTCTACAAGGTCTCGCGTGGCAAGAACGCGATCTACGTCAAGGACGAGCGCGCGCTCGAGGATTACCTGATCGATCTCGGCACCGTCGAAGCCAGCCTCGATCTCGCCAGCGGCACCTCCTTCCAGGGCCAGCAGCTGGTGAAGCTGGTCGAGGAGGCGCGCATCGTGCGCAACACCATCCGCGCCCTGCATTCGCGCTATTCGCATTTCGTCGTCGAGCAGGCGGCGATCGCGGGTGTTCTGCGCGCCGACATCGTCGACGATCCCGAGCGCGGGCCCCAGGCGGCGGAATATGTCGCGCGGCGCCTCGACATCCTCTCGGAAGAGACCGAGCGCGGCTGGCAGGGGCGCATCGAGAATGGCGGCTACGTCTTCACCCGCATGGTGCGGGGCGTGACCGAAGCCCAGGTGCTGGATGCCGCACTGCTGGAATCGCAGGAAGCCAAGCGGATCGACGAATTCGCCACCACCCTGCAGGAAGTCTACGGCCAGCCGGCGAAGCTCGTGCGCAAGGGCGATGCCAAGGCGATCTACGGCCCGATGGCCCTGTTCGAGGCCGCCACCAGTTTCGGTGCGCGTGGCGTCAATCTGCAGCGTTACAAGGGTCTGGGCGAGATGAACCCGGATCAGCTCTGGGAGACGACGCTTGATCGCGATGCGCGCTCGCTGCTGCAGGTGAAGGTCAAGGACGTCGCCGATGCCGATGATCTCTTCGTCAAGCTGATGGGCGACGTGGTCGAGCCGCGCCGCGAATTCATCCAGGACAACGCGCTCACCGTGGCCAATCTCGACATCTGACGGCATATCGCCCCCGACATGACGAACCGGTCGCTTTCCCCGGCAGAGCGACCGTTGGCGTTGCGCGCGCGGTCGGCCTCGAACCGGCGGCTCGGGCTCTCCCGTCATGGCGCCCGGGCGACAACGAAAGTGGCGTCGATCTTGCCTGACTCGCATTCCGGCGGCGCCGATGACGCAAAAGCGTCGTGAAACCATGCTTTGAAGGCATGAACGGCAGCAGGATGCTGCGGGAAGAGGCAACACATGGTCAATTTTCAGAAGAACGCAGAACGCGCACAGATCCTGGACCGGATGGCCGGCGCCGGGATTGCACAGGCAACGGGCGGGATCGCGCCGACGGCGCTGATCAATGCCTGGACGGATTGGGCCCTGCATTTCGCGCTTTCGCCCGGAAAACAGGCCGATCTGGTCGACAAGGCATGGCGTGACGCATCCCGCCTCGCCCTCGGCATGCAGCCGGAAACCGCGACCGGCACCGACCGCCGCTTCGCTGCGCCGTCCTGGGACGATGCGCCGTTTCGCCTGATGCGCGACAGTTTCCTCGCCAGTGAGGATTGGTGGCGCGTGGCGACGACGCAGACGCGCGGTGTGGCGCCGCAGAACGAAGCCATGCTGAGCTTCATGGTCAGGCAGATGCTCGACGCGGTCGCGCCGTCGAATTTCGTGCCGTTCAACCCGGAAGTACTCGCCCGCACCCGCGAGACCGGCGGCTCGAATTTCGTCGAGGGCGCCCTGCATGCCATCGAGGATGCGACGCGCGCGGTGCAGGCAAAGGCGGATGTGGCGCCGGAGGCCGGTGATTTCCGTGTCGGCGAGACCATGGCCACGACACCGGGCAAGGTGGTGGCGCGCAACCGGCTGATGGAGCTGATCCAGTACACGCCGACAACGGAGAAGGTGCATCCAGAGCCGGTGATGATCGTCCCGGCCTGGATCATGAAATACTACATTCTCGACCTGACGCCCCAGGAATCACTGGTGCGTCATCTCGTCGATCAGGGCTTTAGCGTGTTCATGCTGTCCTGGCGCAACCCCGATGCTGATGATCGCGATTGCGGCATGGCGGATTACCTCGATCTCGGCCCGCGCGCGGCGCTCGACGCGATCACCGCGATCACGGGGGCCGAGCGCGTGCATGCGGCGGGCTATTGTCTGGGCGGCACGCTGATGGCGATCGCCGCCGCCGCGATGGCGCGGGACGGGGATGAACGCCTCGCCTCACTCTCGCTCTTCGCCGCCCAGACCGATTTCACCGAAGCGGGCGAACTGAGCCTGTTCATCACCGAGGGGCAGGTGGCGCTGCTCGAGGACATGATGTGGCGCCAGGGTTATCTCGATTCCAGCCAGATGGCCGGTGCCTTCACCATGCTGCGCTCAAACGACCTGTTCTGGACGCGGATGGTGCGTGATTATCTGCTGGGCGAGCGGGTCAGCCCCAATGCGCTGATGGCCTGGAATGCCGATGCGACGCGCATGCCCTATGCCATGCATGCGCAATATCTGCGCTGGCTCTTCCTCGAGAACCGGCTCGCGCACGGGCGTTACGAGGTGGACGGGCGCCCGGTCGCACTCAATGATCTGCGCATCCCGGTGATCGGCGTCGGCACCGAGACGGATCATGTCGCACCCTGGTCCTCGGTCTACAAGTTCCAGCGCCTGACCGAAACGCAGACGACCTTCATTCTCACCAATGGCGGCCATAATGCCGGGATCGTCTCGCGTCCCGACCATCCGCGCCGTCATTACCGCATCCATACCACCGAGCACGATGCGCCCTTCGTTGATGCGCAGAGCTGGATGGAGCAGGTGCCGGTCCGGCAGGGCTCGTGGTGGCCGGCCTGGGCGGAATGGCTTGCCGCGCGTTCCGCAGAACCCGTTACGCCACCCGCGACCGGCGCTCCGGAGAATGGCTATCCGCCACTTTGCGATGCGCCGGGAACCTACGTGCTGCAACGCTGAACCGGAAGGGGGCTTACGCGGCCCTCCCCGGCATCGCGGTTCGGGCAGAAACGCGGCCAGACCGATGCCGGAACATCCGCGCAATCGGTCACACCGGACCGGCGCATGACCCTATCCGCCACGCGCGCATCGCGCCAGGTGCCACAATCACGGCTCTGCCCGCAATCGCCGCAGGCCACGGGCAGCGCCGGTGTGCCGTCGAGATCGGTCATGGCGTAGCCGAGGCTGCGCAGCATGTCGTCGAGATAATCGCGGTGCGCCACGACCCGCCGCGTCAGTTGATCGCTCATCGTCTTTCCCCCGCATGTCGCATGTCCGGGATCAGCCCGCGGGGGCCGGGCTCGAGAGCGACACATGATCACGGGGCGGCGCTCCGCGCATTGATCCTGCGCAAGCGCGGAATCTGCGGGGCCGGTCCGCGACATCAGCCGGCGAGGCGCTCCGTCACCAGGGCGCGCAGGGCGTGCAGATCCTTGACGAAAGCACGGATGCCCTCGGCGAGTTTCTCGGTGGCCATCGCATCCGCGTTCAGGAGATAGCGGAAATGCGGCTCGTCCAGCGCGAGCCGGGCCGGGGCCTCGGCAATCGTGTCAGGCGACAGGCGCCGGGGCAGATCGCCTTCATCGGCGGCGAGTTCGTCGAGCAGGGCGGGGGAGATGGTCAGCCGGTCGCAACCGGCCAGCGCCTCGATCTCGCCGGCATTGCGGAAGGAGGCGCCCATCACCACCGTGTCGATGCCATGCGCCTTGTAATAGGCGTAGATGGCCCGCACCGAGACCACACCGGGATCGTCATCGGGCGTATAGGGCCCGCCGCCGCGCGCCTTGTGCCAGTCGAGAATACGCCCGACGAAGGGCGAGATCAGGAAGACGCCTGCATCGGCGCAGGCCACCGCCTGGACCAGCGAGAAGAGCAGCGTGAGATTGCAGTCGATTCCCTCCTTCTGGAGGATCTCGGCAGCGCGGATGCCCTCCCAGGTCGCGGCGATCTTGATCAGGATGCGCTCGCGTCCGATGCCGCGCGCCTCATAGGCGGCAATGATGGCGCGGGCCTTGGCGAGCGTGGCCTGCGTGTCGAAGGAGAGATCGGCATCGACCTCCGTCGAGACCCGGCCCGGCACGATCCCGGCGAGCTCCGCGCCGAAGGAGACGGCCAGCCGGTCGCAGACCGCTTCTGCCCGCGCCTCGATCGGCCCCGACAGGCTCCGTCCCCAGGCGATCGCCTCGTCGACCAGCGGCGCGGAGGCGGGATCGCCGGCGGCTTTCAGAAGCAGTGTCGGATTGGTGGTGCAATCCTGCGGGTTCAGGCGGCGCACCGCCGCGATGTCGCCGGTATCGGCCACGACCACGGTCATCTCGCGCAGGCGCTCGAGCTTGGATGTCATGATTGTCTCCCCGGATGGCGGCGCTCAGCGCACCTCGAACATGCCCTCGACCTCGACGGCGGCATCAAGCGGCAGTTGCGCGACGCCGATGGTGGAGCGGGCATGGCGCCCGACATCGCCGAAGGCCTCAACCATCAGATCCGAGGCGCCGTTCATGACCTGGGCGACCGCGCCGTAATCGGGCACGCAATTGATGAAGCCGCCAAGGCGCACGACGCGGGTCACCGCGTCGAGATCGCCGATCGCGGCGCGCAGCTGCGCCAGCAGATTGATCGCGCAGGCCCGCGCCGCCGCGCGTCCGGCGGTCTCGTCCACGACATCGCCGAGCTTGCCCTGATGCGCAGGCGCGATCTTGCCGTCGGGGCCCAGGCAGATCTGGCCGGAAATGATCACCAGATTGCCGCTGCGCACGAAGGGCACGTAATTCGCGACCGGTGCGGCGGGTGTAGGCAGGCTGATGCCGATTTCGGCGAGTCGGGCCTCGATCCGGCCCTGCGTGGCGTTGCTCATGATGCGCTCCCGTTGCTCTGGCTCTCCGCTGCGGAACAGCGTCCCGCCTGATCTGCGCTTGTGGCGGATCGCGGGCGCGAGAGCAAGAGGGCAGAGCAAGAGAGGAGAAAGCGCTGCGCGATACGATGGTGTTTGCGCCGCACCCGCACGCCGCTTACAGTCGGCGCGTCGAATCGAAGGTTGTTTGCGCATGTCCGTTTCCCTGCCGTCACGCGGGTCATCCCCCCTGCTCTCGCGCTCCGCCCGGATCGCAATCGCCGCCGCAATGCTCGGCGGCGCGCTTGTCGCCCCCTCGGGAGCCTGGTCGGCGCCGCAGGAGGCTGTCGCCCTCGCCTCGCACCGGGCGGTTTATGATCTGAGCCTCCTGCGCGGTGGCGGCGACGTGATCGATGCCGAGGGGCGGATCGTCTATGAATTCGTCGGCAGCGCCTGCGAGGGCTACACCACGAATGTGCGCCAGCTTACCACGCTGATCGGCGAGGCCGGCGCGATGACCCTCGACACCAACGTCACGACCTTCGAGGATGGCGAGGCGGGCGCGTTCAGCTTCCACACCCGCACCCTGCTCGACGGCATGCCGACGATGCGCACGCAGGGCGAGGCGGAAATCATCGATGGCGGGCTGCGGATCCTGCTCGAGGAGCCGCGCAGCGACGAGGTCATGCATGCGGAGGCGCCCGCCTTCCCAGCGCAGCACATCATCGCGATCCTCGATGCCGCGCAAGGCGGTGAGGCGATCCTCGAATCAGCATTGTTCGACGGTGGCGATGAAGGCGACGACATTCACGACACCCTCGCCGTGATCGGCGCCCCGCTCGGCCCCGATGAGGGCAGCGCATTTTCCCGGCTCACCCGGACCCAGCGCTGGCGCGTCACCCTGAGCTATTTCGATCGCGGCGAAGCTGGCGATGGTATGCCGGGCTATGTGGCCGGTTTCGATCTGCACGAGAACGGGGTCACCACCGATCTGACGATGGATTTCGGCGATTTCGCGCTGGCGGGCACGATGACGTCGATCGAGTTCCTCGAGACCGGCCCCTGCCCGTAAGCCTTGCTCGTCAAGGTGATACGCTCGCCGGCGCGTGCCGAAGGGCGCGAAATCGACCGACCCGTCGAATTGCGCGACGACTTTTAAGCTTCGCGCAAGCTTCGGCTGGCAATCTCTTTCCCATGACGGGTTGGGCCGCAGCATGAAGACCGGCTCAAAGGCATGACGCCGCTCCCGCCATACCGGTGAAAACCCGGCATGTCCCTTCGCTCTGCATTTCTTGAAAGGGACTTACCATGTCTAGCCTTCTCACCAACTCCGCCGCAATGACCGCCCTCCAGACGCTGTCGGGCACCAACAAACAGATGGATACCACGCAGAACCGGATCTCGACCGGTTACCGTGTGTCCGATGCCGCCGACAACGCCGCCTATTGGTCGATTGCAACCACCATGCGCTCGGACAACAAGGCACTCGGCGCCGTCCAGGACGCCCTCGGCCTCGGCGCCGCGACCGTGGATGTGATGTATACCGCCCTCAATTCGACGGTTGATGTCGTCTCCGAAATCAAGGCCAAGGTCACCGCCGCCGCGCAGCCCGGCGTCGATCGCGGCAAGATCCAGGGCGAGATCGACGAATTGCAGAACCAGTTGCAGAACATCGCCGCCTCGGCCGTGTTCAACGGCGAGAACTGGCTGCAATTCGACTCCACCGATGCGGGCGCTGCCGCCGATCGCGAGATCGTCAGCTCGTTCACACGCACCGCTACGGGTGCCGTGAGCCTTGAGACGACGACCGTCGAGATCACGGGGACGCAGCTTGTCGATACCGGTGGCGCCAATGCCGGCATTCTCGATGAGGATCGCTCGGGGACCTTCACCTTCGCCGGCGCTTCGGTGACGGGTACCAGCCTGGTGGATATCGACGTCAATGCGGCCGCCGCCGATGGCGACTTCTCGGCGGATATGGAAGTGGCCGTGGGCCTCGTCGATGCGGTTCTCTCCGACATCACCGATGCCGCCACCAATCTCGGCGCGATCAAGAACCGCATTGGCCTGCAGCAGGACTTCGTCTCCGAACTGAAGGACTCCATCGATCGCGGCGTCGGCCAGCTGGTGGATGCAGACATGAACGCCGAATCCACGCGTCTGCAGGCCCTTCAGACACAACAGCAGCTTGGTATCCAGGCGCTCTCGATCGCCAATGGCAACAGCCAGAACATCCTCTCGCTGTTCCGCTGATCGAAAACGCCTCACTGGTTCGATACCCTGGACTTCGATACCTTGAACTTGGGGGCCGCGTCACACCGACGCGGCCCCTCTTTGATGCGCGATCGCGGCCGCTTTCGTCCACAGGCGAGCGGGACGGGCCTCCCGCGCCCCCTCGACTTCGCCTTCCCGCTTTGTCACAAACGGCTGGGCGTCGCGGATCGGGGAGAGCGGAAATGAGCGTGCTGCGCGAAGTGGGATTCGTTCACCTGCATGTGCATTCCTCCTATTCTCTGCTGGAGGGTGCGCTGCCCATCGCGAAACTCGCGAAACTCGCCGAGGCCGACCGTCAGCCCGCGCTCGCCCTGACCGATACCAACAACCTCTTCGGCGCGCTGGAATTCTCCGAAAAGCTCTCGGGCGCCGGCATCCAGCCGATTCCCGGCGTGCAGATCACCACCGCCTTCGAGCCCGCCGATCCGACGCAGCGCATCAGCGCGCCCGGCACCGCCGATCTCGTTCTGCTCGCCACCTGCGAGGAGGGCTATGTCAATCTCATGCGCCTCGTCAGCCGGGGTTATTTCGATGTCGATCTCGGCGCCGAGCCCTGTATCGCGATTGAGGCCCTGCGCGCGCATGGCGAAGGCGTGATCGCGCTGACCGGAGGCCTGCGCGGACCGCTCGACCGGGCGCTGTTTCACGGGCGCTCGGAGCTGGCCGAGCAGCGCTTTGCGACCTTGCACGCCATTTTCGGTGACCGGCTCTATGTCGAGATCCAGCGTCACGGCATGGAGGAGGAGCGCGCGGTCGAGGGCGCCCTGATCGCCATGGCCGACCGGCACGGGGTGGGGCTCGTCGCCACGAACGAGCCGTTCTTCCCCGGCCCCGACGATTACGAGGCGCATGATGCGCTCATGGCCGTGGCGGAAGGCCAGGTCGTCTCGCAGGATCAGCGCCGCAAGCTGACGCCGGAACACGGTTTCAAGACCCGCGCCGAAATGCAGGCGCTGTTTTCCGATCTGCCCGATGCGCTGACGAACAGCGTCGAGATCGCCATGCGCTGCGCCTGGCGGGTGCGCACGCGCAAGCCGATCCTGCCGAATTTCGCGCGGCCCGGTGAACCGGGCGCGGACGAGAATGCGGAACTGCGCCGCCAGGCCGAGGAGGGCCTCGCCCGCCGCATCAGGGCCCATGGCCTGGCCGAGGGTTTCACCGAGGAGGATTATCGTGCCCGGCTCGATTACGAGATCGGCATCATCCAGAACATGCAGTTTCCCGGCTACTTCCTGATCGTGGCCGACTTCATCAAATGGGCCAAGGATCACGATATCCCGGTCGGCCCCGGGCGCGGTTCGGGTGCGGGCTCGCTGGTGGCCTATTCGCTCACCATCACGGATCTCGACCCCCTGCGCTTCGGCCTGCTGTTCGAGCGCTTCCTCAATCCCGAGCGCGTCTCGATGCCGGATTTCGACATCGATTTCTGTGTCGAGGGCCGCGAGGACGTGATCCGTTACGTGCAGGAGCGCTATGGCGAGACCAATGTCGCGCAGATCATCACCTTCGGAACGCTTTTGGCACGTGGCGTGCTGCGCGATGTCGGGCGCGTGCTCGAAATGCCCTACGGGCAGGTCGACAAGCTGACCAAGCTCGTCCCGCAGAACCCGGCCAAGCCTGTCACCCTGCCCCAGGCCATCGCCGACGAACCCCGCCTCCAGGCTGCGGCGGAGGAGGAGCCGGTGGTGCAGCGCCTGCTCGCCATCGCCCAGAAGCTCGAGGGCTTGCACCGGCATGCCTCGACCCATGCGGCGGGCGTGGTCATCGGCGATCGCCCGCTGCAGGAGCTCGTGCCGCTCTATCGCGACCCGAAGACCGGGATGCGGGTGACGCAGTACAACATGAAATGGGTGGAGCAGGCCGGCCTCGTCAAATTCGATTTCCTCGGCCTGAAGACGCTCACCGTGATCAACCGCGCCATCGGCCTGATCGCGCAGGATGGCGGGGAGCGCATCGACATCTCCTCCATCCCGCTCGATGACAAGACCACCTACGACATGCTGCGCCGGGGCGAGACGATCGGCATCTTCCAGGTGGAATCGGCGGGCATGCGCAAGGCGCTCGTCGAGATGGCCGCCGACCGGGTGGAGGACCTGATCGCGCTGGTGGCACTCTACCGTCCGGGCCCGATGGCGAATATCCCGGTCTATTGCGAGCGCAAGCACGGGCGCGGCGAGCCCGAGGCGAAGTGGTATCCGCTGCCCGAACTCGCCCCGATCCTGCGCGAGACCTTCGGCATCATCGTCTATCAGGAGCAGGTGATGCAGGTCGCTCAGGAGCTCGCCGGCTATTCGCTCGGCGATGCCGACCTGTTGCGCCGCGCCATGGGCAAGAAGATCAAGGCGGAGATGGATGCCCAGCGCGGGCGCTTCGTCTCCGGCGCCACCGAGCGCGGGATCGCGAAGGAGAAAGCCGACGAGATCTTCGACCTTCTGGCCAAGTTCGCCGATTACGGCTTCAACAAATCCCACGCAGCCGCCTATGCGCTGGTCTCGTATCAGACCGCCTGGCTGAAGGCGAATTACCCGGTCGCGTTCATGGCCGCCTCCATGACGCTCGATATCGACAATACCGACAAGCTCTCCGAATTCCGCCGCGAGGCGCAGAGGCTCGGCATCACCGTGGCGCCGCCCTCGATCAACGAATCGGGGGTGGAATTCGCCGTCCGCGAGGGCACCATCATCTATGCGCTGGCTGCGGTGAAGGGCGTCGGGCGCCAGGCGGTAGAGAGCATCGTCGCGGCGCGCGGGGACGAGCCCTTCAAGGATCTCGCGGATTTTGCCCGGCGCATCAAGCCGCGCGCCCTCAACAAGCGCACCCTGGAAAATCTCGTGGCCGCCGGCGCCTTCGATGCGCTGGAGCCCGACCGCGCCCGCGCCATGGCGGCGGTCGATCCGATCTTCGCGCTGGCCCAGCAGGCGAGCGAGGCGGAAGCCGGCGGCATGATCGACATGTTCGGCGGCGTCGCCTCCGCCGATGTCGCCTTGCGCATCCCCGAATACACGCCCTGGACCGCATCAGAGCGGCTGCAGCGCGAATACGACGCGGTCGGCTTCTTCCTCTCGGGCCACCCGCTCGACGAATATGAAGGCCTGCTCGACAAGCTCAGGGTGCAGCGCTGGAGCGATTTCGTGCGCGCCGTCAAGAGCGGCTCCAGCGTCGGGCGGGTGGCCGCCACCGTGCTGGACAAGCAGGAGCGGCGCACCAGGAGTGGCTCGAAAATGGGGATCTACCAGCTCTCGGACCAGAGCGGCCATTTCGAGGCGATCATCTTCTCCGAAGGCCTGCAACGCTATCGCGACATTCTCGAACCCGGCGCCGCCGTGATCCTGATGATGCAGGCGGGCATCGAGGGCGAGGAGGTGCGCGCGCGGATCGGCACGGCGGAGCCCCTCGACGAGGCCATTGCCAAGCACCAGAAGGGCATGCGCATCTATCTGCGCGACGCGCGTCCGATCCCGTCCGTACAGCAGCGGCTTGCGGCGCGCGGCGAGGGCGAGGTCTCGCTGGTGCTGATCCTCGACGAGGGTGCGCAGGAGGTCGAGGTCAGGCTGCCGGGCAAGTATCTCGCCACGCCGCAGATCGCAGGCGCGCTGCGCGCCGTGCCCGGCGTGGTCGATGTGGAGATCAGCTGAGGCGGGCTGCAGGGCGCATCACAGGCATAATCCCGCAACGGATGTGGGCCAATGACGCTGGCGCGGCGGCGCGTCCGGGTTATCGTCCTGGCATCTGCCGTCACAGTCCGGACCCTCAGCCATGAGCCAGAAACCCGCCGATTCTTCCAAGAGTGCACCGTTGCTCGTCAACCGTGACGGCGCCGTCGCCATCCTCGCCCTCAACGAGCCGGCCAAGCGCAACGCGCTGTCCATGGATCTGCGGCTTGCCTTGCTCGAAGCGCTCGACGAACTGATCGCAGATCCCGCCTGCCGCGCCATTGTGCTCACCGGCGAGGGCGGGGCTTTCTGTTCGGGCGGAGACCTCTCCGCCATGCGTCCAGACGATCCGATGGGCGCGCGCCGGCGCATCGGCATCATCCATGATATCGTGCGCCGCATCGCGGCGGGGCCGAAACCCGTCATCGCCGCCGTCGAGGGCGCGGCTTTCGGCGCCGGACTCGCGCTCGCCACGGCAAGCGACGTGGTGGTGGCCGATCCGGGTGCGAAATTCTGCGCCTCCTTCGCCAAGGTGGGGCTTATGCCCGATGCCGGACTGATCTGGTCGTTGCCGCCGCGCGTCGGGCTCGGCACGGCCAAACGCATGATGCTCGAAGCCCCCGTCATCGGCGGCGAGGAGGCGAAAGCGCTCGGGCTCGTCGATGTGCTCGCCCCCGCCGGCACCGTGCGCGACATCGCGCTCGCCCGCGCCCGCGACATGGCCCGCCTCGCGCCGCTCTCCATCGCCATGACGAAGGCCGCCTTCGCGCGCGGCACGGATGATCTCGACCGCGTGCTCGCCTGTGAGCTGGACGGCCAGCCGATGCTCTTCGCCACCGCCGATCATACAGAGGGCCGCAAGGCCTTCGCCGAGAAGCGCGATCCGCAATTTCGCGGGGCGTGAAGGGCGATCTTCGACGCGAGAATGCTGATTTTGCGCAAGGGCGTGCGTTTTGCGCACTGCAAGGCAAGAAAGCTGATTCCTGTCGCGATTCGACTGGAATTGCTGTAGATTGAAAGTCTGGTGTTCGGATTGACGGTAGTCGGACACCTCGGACCGTCGCTGACTTGCATGGTCATGCGCGCGGATCGGTTTTTCCCGGCGCATCTTGGCCCGCGCACATTGGCCCGGCGCATCTTGGCACGGCGACAAATCCGTCACCAGCCCGGAGGGCGCGGCATGCATGCGATCCACCGCAGCCATTACCGGATCCGGTTCGCCGAGGACCACGCCGATCTCGTGCGTGCCCAGGAACTGCGCCACGTTGCCTTCATCGCGAACCGACCCGGTGCGCGCCCACGCCCCGACGGGCTCGATCGGGATGCCTTCGATGACATGTGCCGGCATCTCCTGATCGAGGACGAGGTCAGCGGAACGCTCGTTGCGTGTTTCCGTTTGCTGCCGCTGCACTGCGGGGAGGAGATCGGGCGCAGTTACACGGCGCAGTTCTACGATCTCTCCGCGCTGCGCAACTATGGTGCACCGGTTATCGAGATGGGGCGATTCTGCACACGTCCGGGCTGGCGCGATCCCGCGATCCTGCGGCTGGCCTGGGGTGCGGTCGCGAATGTCGTGGATGAGTACGATGCCGGCCTCCTGTTCGGCTGCAGCTCCTTCACGGGCGCCTCCCATGCAGCGCATGCTGCGGCACTCGACCTGCTCGCCGCCCGTTATCAGGCTCCGGCGCACTGGATGCCGGGCATCAAGGCGCCGCGCATCGTCTCTTTTGCAGAAAGGGCGCGCCATCACGAAGGCGATCCCCGTGAGGCGTTTGCGGCGCTTCCGCCGCTCCTGCGCTCATATCTCGGGCTGGGCGGCCGGGTATCGGATCACGCGGTGATCGATACCGATCTCGATACCTTGCATGTCTTCACAGGGCTCGAAATTGACCGGATCCCGCCACGCCGCGCGCGCCGCCTGCGGGAGGTGCTCCCGAACACGCCTTTGTCGCCCGTCCTTGCGGCTTTGACAAGCTCGGGGTGAATTACGCGGGTCGCATCTTGCATTTTTGCAAGATTTCGCTTGCTCTGCTTACCGATGCGCAATCGGCTGACGATCTGTAGAGCATCAGTTGAGGCGCATGGGCGCCACGCTTCGGGAGACGGCCATGAGCGTCGCGGGTATTCATCATGTCACGGCGATGGCGGGCGCGCCCTGGCGCAACCGGCATTTTCACGCCGAGATCCTCGGCCAGCGTCTGGTCAAGCGCACCGTCAATTTCGATGATCCTTCCACCTGGCATCTGTATTACGGCGATGCGGCGGGGCGCCCCGGTTCGGCGCTGACCTTCTTTCCCTGGCCCCATATCGCGCCCGGTCACCCTGGTGACGGCGAGACCGTCGAGACGGCGTTTCGCGCGCCGGCAGGGGCAATCGGGTTCTGGCGCGAACGGCTTGAGTCGCATGGCGTCGCCTGCGCCGAAGACGAACGCCAGGGACGCCGCGCCCTGACCTTTCGCGATCCCGACGGTATGGCTTTCGCCATTATCGGCGTCGCGGGCGCCGAGGACGAGCCGGCCTGGACCGTCCCCGGGATCGATGAGGCGCAGGCGCTGCGCGGTTTCGAGAGCGTCACCCTCGCCGTGCCCGATCCGGAAGCCACGGCCGCCATCCTGCGCGACGTGCTCGGTTTTCGCCACAGCGAAGCGCGTCCCGGCTATCTCGGCCTCGCCGGCAGCGATTCGCCGCTGACCGCCGTCGAGATCGCGCAATCCGCTTACGGCACCCGTCCGCGTCTCGGCGCCGGATCGGTGCACCACGTCGCTTTCCGCGCCGCCGACGATGCGGCGCAGGCGGCGATGGCGCAGACCCTGCGTGAGCGTTTCGGGATCGCAGCCACCGAGCAGCGCGACCGGAACTATTTCCGCTCGATCTATTTCCGCGAACCCGGCGGCGTGCTGTTCGAGATCGCCACCGACGGTCCGGGTTTCGCCGTGGACGAGGATCCGGGTCATCTCGGAGAGAGCCTGAAGCTGCCACCGGGCCTCGAAGCGCGTCGCGAGACGATCGCGGCGAGGCTGCCCTCGCTGGAGCGGGAGGACGCGTGATGAATGCGATACCCTCCAGTTCACAGGTGAGCGATGCTTTCGGCTTCCGGCACATATTCGTGCCGGCCTCGGAGGGCGGGGAACAGGCGCCGCCGCTGCTGCTTCTGCACGGCACCGGTGGCGATGAGCGCGATCTGTTGCCGCTGGCCGCTCAGATCGCGCCGGGTGCCGCGATCCTGTCGCCGCGCGGAAACGTCAGCGAAAACGGCATGCCGCGCTTCTTCCGGCGCCTTGCTGAAGGCGTGTTCGACGAAGCGGATCTGCGCGCGCAGACGCAGGCGCTCGCAGCCTTCATCGATCAGGCCTGCGAGGCCTATGCGCTGACCCGGCCCGTCGCTTTGGGTTTTTCCAACGGCGCCAACATCGCGGCATCCCTGCTCTGGCTCGCCCCGGATCGACTCGCGGGTGCGGCCCTGTGGCGGGTCATGCGCCCGTTTCCGCAAGCACCGGGAATAGCGCTTGCCGACAAACCCGTGCTGATTGTGGCTGGCGCCGCCGATCCGCTGATCCCGGCTGCGCGTTCGCAGGAACTGGCGTCAGCGCTGGGCGAAGCCGGCGCCGCCGTCAGCCTCGAGATCCTGCCCGCAAGCCATGGCCTGACCCAGGCGGATATCACGATCACCGCGCGTTTTCTGGCAAGCGTGGGCAAGGCCGGCGCGGACTGATCCTGATTGGAGCGTCCGACCTGACGGAATGATACGCTAGAACATGAAATATCGTTGCGCCAGCGGCAGCGCCTTCGCCGGCTCGCAGACGAGCAGTTCCCCGTCCGCCGTCACCGCATAGGTTTCCGGATCGATCGCGATCTGCGGCGTGGCATCGTTGTGAATCATGCTTTTCTTGGAGATGCCGGAGCGCACGTTGCGCACGGGCAGGCAGGTTTTTGCCAGTCCGAGCGCCTGCGGCACGCCCTTGTCGATGCCTGCCTGCGAGAGGAAGGTGAAGCTCGTGCGTTGCAGCGCCTTGCCGAAGGCGCCGAACATCGGGCGGTAATGCACGGGCTGCGGCGTGGGGATCGAGGCGTTGGGATCGCCCATCGCCGCCGCGATGATGGTGCCGGCCTTGATCACGAGCTTGGGCTTCACGCCGAAAAAGGCCGGGTCCCAGATCACGAGATCGGCGAGCTTGCCGACCTCGACCGCGCCGATATGCGCGTCCATGCCGTGCGCGATGGCGGGGTTGATGGTGTATTTGGCGATATAGCGCCTGACCCGGAAATTATCCGCCCCGGTGCCGGCATCCTCGGCAAGCGCGCCGCGCTGCGTCTTCATCTTGTGGGCGGTCTGCCAGGTGCGGGTGATCACCTCGCCGACCCGGCCCATGGCCTGGCTGTCTGAAGCCATGATCGAGAGCGCGCCGAGATCGTGCAGGATATCCTCCGCCGCGATCGTCTCCTTGCGGATGCGGCTCTCGGCGAAGGCGAGGTCCTCCGGAATCGACGGGTCGAGATGGTGGCAGACCATCAGCATGTCGAGATGCTCGTCGATCGTGTTGACCGTGAAGGGGCGCGTCGGATTGGTCGAGGAGGGGATGACATTCTCGAGCCCCGCCACCTTCATGATGTCCGGCGCATGACCGCCGCCGGCGCCCTCGGTATGGAAGGCGTGGATGGTGCGCCCCTTGAAGGCGGCCACGGTATCCTCGACGAAGCCGCTTTCATTCAGCGTGTCGGTGTGAATCATCACCTGCACATCGTATTCATCGGCGACCGAAAGACAATTGTCGATCGCAGCCGGCGTGGTGCCCCAGTCTTCGTGCAGTTTCATGGCGCAGACGCCCGCCTCGATCATCTCGACAAGGGCGCCGGGCAGGGCGGCATTGCCCTTGCCGGCGAAGGCGAGGTTCATGGGCAGCCCATCGGCCGCTTCAAGCATCTTCGCGATATGCCAGGAGCCCGGCGTGCAGGTGGTGGCGTTGGTGCCGTCGGCGGGGCCGGTGCCGCCGCCGAGCATGGTGGTCAGCCCCGACATCAGCGCATCTTCCACCTGCTGCGGACAGATGAAATGGATATGCGCGTCGAAGCCGCCTGCGGTGATGATCTTGCCCTCGCCCGCGATCGCCTCGGTGCCCGGGCCGATGATGATGTCGACGCCCGGCTGGATATCCGGATTGCCAGCCTTGCCGATGCCGGCGATGCGCCCGTCCCTGATGCCGATATCCGCTTTGACGATCCCCCAATGGTCGATGATGGTGGCATTGGTGATCACCGTATCGACGGCGCCCTGGGCGCGGGTGCGCTGGCTCTGGCCCATCCCGTCGCGAATCACCTTGCCGCCGCCGAATTTCACCTCCTCGCCATAGCTGGTGAAATCGCGCTCGATCCTGATGACGAGATCGGTATCGGCCAGCCGCACCGTGTCGCCGGTGGTGGGGCCGAACATGGCGGCGTAATCGGCGCGCGGGATGGAATAAGGCATGGGGTTTCTCCGGCGGTTTGCTCTGGCGGCTTGCTCTGGTCGCTTTTTTGGCAACAGGAGCATACACGAACCGTGCCAGAAATCCGGCACGATCCGGCCCCTGCCATGCCGGATGAGAAGAATCGACTCCTGCCATGGCGGATGATGGCCTGCATTGTCATGCGGGCGTCATCGTGGCCGTGACAAACTGTATGCGGCAAAGGATTGCCGTGACATGCTTTGAACCGGGCGCCCTGATACGAAGGGCGGACCGGAGATATCGGCGGGTTTGGAATGAAACATCCGGGCGAAAAGAGCGTGGGCTGGGTGCTGATGCGGGCGGCGCGTCTGCATCGTGCCCGCATGGGCGAGAAACTCGTCGCACTCGGGCTGTATCCGGGCCAGGAGCAGGTGCTTCAGGCGCTGGCTGGCAGAGGCGCCGGCAAGGATACTGCAAAGAATATTGTCAAGGACGAGACCGGAACCGATGGCGTGAACACTCCCGCCGGCATGAGCATGGGCGAACTCGCCGCCATCCTGCAGGTGCGTCCGCCCACCGCTTCGAAGACGGTCTCGCGCCTCTCGGCGATGGGCCTCGTCGCGCGCCAGGACCGTGATCGCGATGGTCGTGTCGTGCGCGTTGCGCTGACCGAGGCGGGGCAAGACCGCGCCGAGGCGATCACGGGGCTCTGGGACGAGGTCGAGGACGAATTGCTCGCCGGGCTCGACGGCAAGGATCGCAAGCGCCTGCGCAAGCTCCTGCGCAAGGTCGGGCGTAATCTCGCGCGCCTTGCCGCCGCCGATGATTCCGCACTGGCCGATGGCGATGATGACGAGGATGGCGACGACGCCGTCGATGCCGACAGCCCGGAAGCGATCGCCCTCGCCTCCGGGGCGCCGGATCGGGATCCGATTTCCGCCTGACGCTGCAGCAGGCCTTTCGAAACTTTCCGATCGCCCTGTGCGCAATCGCAAGGCCAGCACATTGCGCACAGGTTTATGCTCGCCTCATGGACGAACCAGCCCGCCACCCCGCATCTTCCGGCAATCTCGATGCGCCCGCCTCCCCCGAGGAGCGCCGCAGCAGGCTGATCGCCATCGCCCTGATGAGCGGCGCTCTGGCCTGTTTCTCCTGCCTCGATGCGACCGCGAAATGGCTCGCGAGCCAGGGGGTCGATCCGCTCCAGACGGTCTGGGCGCGCTATACGGTCAGCGTGGTGCTGGTCTCGTTCTTCGTCAACCACTGGACCAGCCCCGGCGTGCTGCGCACCAGCCGCCCGGTTCTCCAGGTCGCACGCTCGATCCTGCTGATGGCCTCGACCATCCTCAACTTCATCGCCCTGCAATATCTGCAACTGGCCGAAACCATCTCGATCCTCTTCGCCACGCCCTTCCTCGTGGCGCTGCTCGCGGGCCCGATCCTGGGTGAATGGGCCGGCCCACGCCGGATGATCGCCATCGGCGTGGGCTTTCTCGGCGTGCTCGTGGTGACGCGTCCGGGCTTCGGCGGCATGCATCCCGCCGCCTTCCTCTCGGTGGCCGGGGCGATCTGCTACGCGCTCTACGGCATCTCGACGCGCCTCTTGGCCGCCACCGATTCCTCGCGCACCACGATGGTCTATTCCGGGCTTGCCGGGGTCGCGCTGATGACGCCGATCCTGCCCTTCGTCTGGCAGATGCCGGACGAGCCGCTGATCTGGTTCCTGCTCTGCGCCGTCGGTTTCTATGGCGGGGTCGGACACTGGCTGCTGATTCTGGCCCATGCCCGCGCNCCGGCGCCGATTCTGGCACCCTTCATCTACAGCCAGCTTCTCTGGATGCTGCTCCTGGGCTATTTCGTCTTCGGCGACTGGCCCGATCCCTGGACGCTTGTCGGCGCGAGCATCGTCATCGCCTCCGGGCTCTACCTGCTCTATCGTGAGCGTCTGCGGCGAACGGGCTGATCGGGCCTGACGGCATCACGGGCATTGCGCCGCAATAACAGGCAGGAGACTGATCGCATCATGAGCATTCGCCCTCGTCGCAGCGCGCTCTACATGCCCGGCGCCAATTCCCGCGCTCTCGACAAGGCGCGCGGCCTCGATGCCGATGTGCTGATCCTCGATCTGGAGGATTCGGTCGCGCCGACAGCGAAGGAAGCTGCACGCGAGACAGTCTGCGCCATGGTGGCGGCGCGCGCCTGGCCCGGACGCGAGACCGTGATCCGCGTGAACGCCCCCGGAACCGCGTGGTTCGACACGGATTTCAAGGCCGCTTGCGCGGCAGGGCCCGATGCGATCCTGATCCCCAAGGTCGAAACCGCCTGCACCCTTTTCGATATCGCGATCCGGCTGCGCGAAGCCGATGCGAGCCCGCATATGCGCATCTGGGCGATGATCGAGACGCCCGGGGCGATCCTGCGCATCGCCGAGATAACAGCCTGTGCGGAGGATCCCGCGACGCGGCTCGATTGTCTGGTGATGGGGCTCAACGATCTGGCCAAGGAGACCCGCGCACGGCTCACGCCGGGACGCGAGGGCATGCTGTCCTGGCTGCAGACCACGCTGATCGCCGCGCGCGCCTATGGGCTCGATATTCTCGACGGTGTCTGCAACGCCATCCACGATACCGAGGCTTTCGAGGCTGAATGCCGGCAGGGGCGCGATCTCGGCTTCGACGGCAAGAGCCTGATTCACCCGGCCCAGATTGCGCCCGCCAACACGGTCTTCGCGCCTGATCCGCAAGAGGTCGCACAGGCGCGTGCGATCCGCGATGCTTTCGCGCAGCCGGAGAATGCCGGCAAGGGCGTGATCGCGCTTGAGGGGCGCATGGTCGAGCGGCTGCATGCGCGGATGGCCGAGCGCGTCATCGCCCTCGCCGATGCCATCGCCGAACGCGCGACAAGCATGCCTCAATCAGGCAATTGACGCGCTTCCTCGGGGAGCATGATCGGAATCCCGTCGCGGATCGGATAGGCGAGCCGCGCTTGTCTGGAGATCAATTCCTGCTTGTCCGCATCATATTCCAGCGTCGCCTTGGTCAGCGGGCATACGAGGATCTCCAGCAGTTTGGGATCGATCCCGAAAGGGGCTGCCGCTGCAGTCTCGGGTGATGCGTCCTGATGTTCCGGGACGGGTTGGTGTTCGGACATGGATCGATATCCCTGAAGGCCCGGTCGGGCTATTGCATGGTCGGCGAGGAATCTTCGTCGTCACCACCGCGCAACACCTCTATCTCGGTGAGCGCGATCAGCGCCTCGGCGCGGTTCTTCAGATCCGGCGCTTCGAGCAGCGCCTGTTTTTCCGCCGCCCCGAACGGGGTCATCATGCAAAGCGCATTGACCAGCGCCTCGTTCGGCGCCTGTTCGACACCGCGCCAGTCGACCTCGATCTCCATCACCTTGACGAATTGGCGAAGGGCCGCGATCAGGCGTTCGCGATCGACCTCCTTCTCGCCGGCACGGGCGATGAAATCGGTCTCGAAGGTGGAGAAATCGGCGCGCACCTGACGGTAGGGCGTCATCACCGTGAGCTCCTCGACCACGCGAAACCGCGCGATGCCGGTGAGCGTGAGCAGGTAGCGCCCGTCACCGGTCTCGGCGAGCTGGGTGATGCGTCCGGCACAGCCGACCCGATAGAGCCGCCCGGGCGTGGCGTTTCCGCCTTCGCCGGAGCCCGGAATACCGTCTGATTCCGGCTGTACCATGCCGATCAGCCGCTCGCCGCGCAGCGCATCGTCGATCATCGCCATGTAACGCGGCTCGAAAATGTTCAACGGCATCTGGCCGCGCGGCAGAAGCAGCGCGCCGGGCAGGGGAAAGATCGGGATCACGTCGGGGCAATCCTGCGGACCGCGATAGGCGATATTCGTGGGCATGGTGCCCTCCGCTTATTTGAAGAGCACAGCCGAAAGCTTGCGGCGTCCGGCAATGCTCGCGGGATCCTTGGGCCCCCAGGCCTCGAAGAATTCCAGGAGCTGCTTGCGCGCGCCGTCCTCGTTCCATTCACGATCACGCTTGACGATCTCGACAAGATGCTCCGCCGCCTCCATGCGTCTGTTGGCTCCGGCCAGGGCGGTGGCGAGATCGAAACGCGCCTGATGATCATCAGGATCGGCGGCGAGCTTCGCCTCGAGTTCGGCGGTATCGCCCAGCTTTCCGGCCTGCTCGGCAAGCTCCAGCGCCTTGCGCACTGCGGTGATGGCGGGGTCGTCGCGCTTGTCTTCCGGTGTCATGTCGAGGAAGCGCCGGGCGCCCTCCACATCCTGCATCTCGAGATGCAGCCGCGCCATGCCGGCGATGGCCGGGGCATTGTCGTTTTCCTGCTGCAGCACGGCGGCGAAGAGCTGCGCGGCACCCTGCACATCGCCCGAGGCCGCAAGCTTCTGCGCCTCCTCCAGAGCCTGCTCCACGGGCGAGGGCCCCTGCGCGCCACCGCCGAGCTTGGCGATGAAGGCATCGATCTGGCTCTCGGGCACAGCCCCCATGAAGCCGTCAACGGGCTGGCCCTTGTCGAAGGCGATCACGGCGGGGATCGACTGGATGCCGAGCTGGCCGGCAATGGCGGGGTGATCGTCGATATTCATCTTGACGAGCCTGACCTTGCCGGCCGCCTTGCTCACCGCCTTCTCGATCACCGGGGTGAGCTGCTTGCAGGGGCCGCACCAGGGCGCCCAGAAATCGACGAGAACCGGCTGGTTCATCGATTCGGCGATCACGTCCTCGCGGAACGTCGCGGTGGTCGTCTCCTTGATCAGATCGGCGCCCGCCTGTTGCGCCGCGCCGGGGGCCGGGGTCGCCTGTCCCGTCATCGAATTGCCGAACATGCTCGTCTCACTCTCTGGCTCTTCAACCGCTGCGCGGTCCGTTGGCGTGATCGCGCCGGGTATCGGCGCAGGGTTGTTCGAGGTTGCCGTGCAACCGGTTGCCCTCAAGATGGGATCGCCGCATCGTTTTGACCAGCCCCGGCATCAGTGGATTCCTCTTCCGGCGGCACCGGCAGATCGCGAATCCGTGTCTCGTGGCCATGCTCCGCGAGGAAGCTGATCAGATCCGCCACACGCATCGAGGTGGTCATGGTATTGATCAGCGGATGGGCGTTGATGATCTCCTGGTCGGCCAGACGCCGGTCGAGCACGAAGGAGATTTTCTCCGGCGGTGCATTCACCAGCGCGAGCGGCGTTACCGAGCCCGGCGCGACGCCGAGCAATTCCCCGAGGAGTTCCGCCGAGCCGAAGGACAGACGGCCGGAGCCCCCGATCACCGGATGCAGCCGCTTGAGATCGACGGGACTTTCCGATTCCGCCGTCACCAGGAAGATGCGGCTCTTCTTGTCCTTCAGGAAGAGGTTTTTCGTATGCCCGCCCGGAATACGGGCCTTGACATGCTGCGATTCGGCCACCGTGAACACGGCTTCGTGCTCGGTGGTGGTGATCGCGTAGCCGCGCTGATCAAGGGCGTCGAGAAGCTGTTGCGGTGTCATCATGGCTTCGCTTGTAACCATGCAAGGGCCCGGCCTCAAGGCGTACGGCGTTTCTGCAGGCGCCTGTGCCGGGAAATCGGCAGAAAATCCGCAAGAAATTCCTCAAAAAATCCTCAAAAAATCCTCTTGCAAAGCCCGCGCGTCTGGTTCATATCAACGCCATCGACGCGGTGGCGACCACCGCAGACGGTTTCAGGGCCGTCACGGAGCGTGCGGGTGTAGCTCAGGGGTAGAGCACAACCTTGCCAAGGTTGGGGTCGTGGGTTCGAATCCCATCGCCCGCTCCAGTTTCCCTCATTGATGAAATTTCGACGTATGCAGCTTGGGCTGCTGCAATGTGGGCCTCGTGCATCATGTGGAGGCCCGGTACCCGGGTATTGCTTCTCGCAATCCGGCAATCACACGACCGCGACTATGGTGCGAGACGGATTTGCGCAGCACCACTATCCGAATTCGCGCGCCGGATATACCGGCCCGGCCACTTGGATTTCAATCACGCCCGCATGCCGAACCAGCAGCTGCACCGTCCGATAGACAATAAAAAGGCGGCAAATGCCGCCTGTTTGTGCACCTCGTTATCAGGGCAGCAATGCCGCCAGAGAGAAGCTCGGGGCGGAGAGTGTCGCGAGGCTGATCATGGCCGCCGCGCCGATCGCGCCGAAAACAATGGAAACGCCGAGCATCGGCATGAGATCCCTGTTGGCTATCCTGAACACGTTCATGATTCTGACCTCCCGTTTCGCATTCCGACAACACTGCCGAAGCAAGATCGGTTCCAGAATTCCTTAACAAAATTTTTTGCGGCGCAATATCCGCATGAATGCGCAGGATTGCATCGTCCTGTCAAGCTTTCACGCAGCTTTGCGACCACTGCGCCGGTTTCCCGACGCAGTGTGTTGATGCAGCGCAACACGGCTCTCAGTGCAGCGCGGAGCCGTCGCCCGGCTTGTCGACCGGATTGTCCGGGCCGGGCGGCAGCGCACCCGGCGCCGCCGCGATTCCGCCGATCATCAGCCCCAGCGGACCGACGCTGACGGGCACCGTCTCGCCATCCTTGATGGCGCCGGCGAGGATCGCCTCGGCCAGCGGATCCTGCACCGATTTCTGGATGACGCGCTTGAGCGGACGCGCCCCATAGGCCGCGTCATAGCCCTTCTGGCCGAGCCAGTCGCGCGCCTCCTCGGTCAGTTCGAGCCTGATCTTGCGCTCGTCGAGGAGCTTTTGCAGGCGCTTGAGCTGAATCGCGACGATGGCGCCCATCTGCTCACGCTGCAGGCGATGGAACAGGATGATCTCATCGACGCGGTTGAGGAATTCGGGGCGGAAATGGCCGCGCACCACACCCATCACCTCGTCGCGCACGGCATCGGAATCCTCGCCCTCACTCTGGGCCACGAGGAATTCCGAGCCGAGATTCGAGGTCATCACGATCAGCGTGTTGCGGAAATCCACCGTGCGGCCCTGGCCGTCGGTGAGGCGTCCGTCATCAAGTACCTGGAGCAGCACGTTGAACACGTCCGGATGGGCCTTCTCGATCTCGTCGAAGAGCACCACCTGGTAGGGCCGCCGGCGCACCGCTTCCGTCAGCGCCCCGCCCTCATCGTAACCGACATAGCCGGGAGGCGCGCCGATCAGGCGGGCGACGGAGTGCTTTTCCATGTATTCCGACATGTCGATGCGCACCAGCGCGCTCTCGTCGTCGAACAGGAACGACGCCAGCGCCTTGGTCAGTTCGGTCTTGCCGACGCCGGTGGGGCCGAGGAACATGAACGAGCCGATCGGGCGGTTGGGATCCTGCAATCCGGCGCGCGCGCGGCGTACGGCGGTCGAGACGGCACGCACCGCCTCGCGCTGGCCGACGACCCGTTTGGCGAGCTCCGTCTCCATGGCGAGCAGCTTTTCGCGCTCACCTTCGAGCATGCGATCCACCGGCACGCCGGTCCAGCGCGAGACCACGCCGGCAATGTGATCGGGTGTCACCGCCTCTTCCATCAGGGCGCCATCTGCGGGAGCGGCGTCCTCTGCAGCCTCGGTCTCGGCGAGTTGCTTCTCGAGATCGGGAATGATCCCGTAGGCGAGTTCGCCGGCGCGCTGATACTGGCCCTCGCGCTGGACCTGGGCGAGCTCGGTGCGGGCCTCGTCGAGGCGGCGCTTGAGCTCCGCCGCTGCGCCGAGCTTGCTCTTCTCGGCATTCCAGCGCGCGGTGATCTGCGCGGATTGCTCCTCGAGATCGGCAAGTTCCTTCTCGAGCCGGGCGAGGCGATCCCTGGAGGCGGTATCCGCCTCCTTTTTCAGCGCTTCGCCCTCGATCTTGAGGCGGATGATTTCCCGATCGATGGAATCGAGCTCTTCAGGCTTCGAATCCACCTGCATGCGCAGCCGCGCGCCGGCCTCGTCGACGAGATCGATGGCCTTGTCGGGCAGGAAGCGGTCGGTGATGTAGCGATTCGACAGGGTTGCCGCCGCGACGAGCGCCGAATCGGCAATGCGCACGCCGTGATGCTGCTCGTATTTCTCCTTCAGCCCGCGCAGGATCGAGACCGTATCCTCGACGGTGGGCTCGGAGATGAAGACGGGCTGGAAGCGGCGGGCGAGCGCTGCATCCTTTTCCACATGCTTGCGATATTCGTCGAGCGTGGTGGCGCCGACGCAATGCAGCTCACCGCGCGCCAGCGCCGGCTTGAGCAGGTTGGAGGCGTCCATCGCCCCGTCGCCCTTGCCGGCGCCGATCAGGGTGTGCATTTCATCAATGAAGAGCACGATCTCGCCCTCCGCCGATGTCACCTCCTGCAGGACGGCCTTGAGCCGCTCCTCGAATTCACCGCGATATTTCGCCCCCGCGATCAGCGCGCCCATGTCCAGCGCCAGCAGGCGCTTGTCGCGCAGGCTTTCGGGCACGTCGCCATTGACGATCCGCAGCGCCAGCCCCTCGACAATGGCGGTCTTGCCGACACCGGGTTCGCCGATCAGGACGGGATTGTTTTTCGTGCGGCGCGAGAGCACCTGGATGGCGCGGCGGATCTCCTCGTCGCGACCGATCACCGGATCGAGCTTGCCGTCGCGCGCCGCCTCGGTGAGATCACGGGCGTATTTCTTCAAGGCCTCGTAGGCGTTCTCCGCCGAGGCGTTGTCGGCAGTGCGGCCCTGGCGCAGGGCGTTGATCGCGGCGTTGAGATTCTGCGCGCTGAGCCCGGCCTTGGCGAGCGCCTTGCCAGCCTCGGTATCCTTCTCGATGACGAGTGCGAGCAAGAGCCGCTCCACCGTGACAAAGGAATCGCCGGCCTTGTCGGCGGCCTTTTCCGCTGCGTCGAAGACGCGCACCGTGCCGGGCTGGAGATAGAGCTGGCCACTGCCGCCCTCGACCTTCGGCAGCTTGGCGAGCGCCTGGTCGGTGAGCTGGAGCGCGGTTTTCGCGTCGCCGCCGGCACGCGCGATCAGGCCTGCGGCCATGCCCTCGGAATCGTCGAGCAGGGCTTTCAGCACATGCTCCGGCGCGAATTGCTGGTGCCCCTCGCGCAGGGCAATGGTCTGCGCCGCCTGGAGGAAACCGCGGGCGCGTTCGGTATATTTTTCGATATTCATCATCTCGTCCTTTCAAGCCACCCACCGACGCCCCGAACGGGCACGCCTCATGATGCTCGTCTGTCGCGCCGGCCCTTCCTGACAAGCGACCGGCATCCCTGATCTAGGTGTTGCTGATGCGCCACACAAGACCCGGTGTCATCATGGAACGCGGTCGCGGTCGGCGCGTTGATCAAACGCATTGCAAGTTCATGAGAGGAGGCGTGCATGGCCGAGGAATCCGACGGCAGGAAAAGGGAAGACGCCGCAACACAAGCGCCTGCAGAAAGCGAAAAGCGCAAGCAGCCTGGCACGGATAATTCCCCGGGGCAGGGCGGGTTCCATCATGCCGATACCCGGATGGGCCACGCGCATTCAAAATGGCTCGGCGAGGCCGAACGTCTGGTGACCGGCAAGGACAAGCCGCCCGAAAGCGCCGGCGAAGATGAAATCGACAAGGCGAAGGAGTGAGGCGCTCGGCGTGCGAGGATGATCCGAACGCGCAACGCCGGCAGCGGATATGGCGCCATGAGCGCGCAAACCCCGAAGCCCGGGATGCAGAAGAGCATGGAGAAGGCGCTGGATAGCAAGCGCGAAACCGCGACTGCGGAGCAGATCCCCGATGATCGCAGGGCGGACGAGGGTTGTTGGCCGAGGGAGAGGCAATGGTGCCGGTTGTCAGACTCGAACTGACGACCTACCGCTTACAAGGCGGTTGCTCTACCAACTGAGCTAAACCGGCATCGCGCAAGCCATTACCCCGTTTTCGGTACCGGATGCAAGAATTCCGATGGGGTGTCCGGCCAGGATCGTAAATGTGTGGGAGTTCCCGTGTGCTGGGGCGTCCGGAGCGCCACGATACAATTCGCAATAGTTTCATCGCAAGCGTGATTCGGGTCAGATTCGTGCTGACGCGATGGCTAATGGCGTTTACACTTCGTTAACCGTATTGCAGAAAATCGGGGATCGAAGGATGAATGCCATGTCGCTTGCACCGATCAGCCGCAGCCTGACAGGCGCCGCCCTTTGCGCTGCCGCGCTGCTCTCCCTTGCTGTCGTCCCGCTTGCCGTCGTCGCCACACCGGCCACTGCCGAGACCAGCCGGATCACGGTCCTGACCGGGGCGCAGGCAAATCAATCAGAGCTTGCCGGCACCCGGAGCGATCAGACGATCCGCATCGTCATCGCCGATCCCGTGCGCCCCGGCATTCGCCGGCCACCCGTCGCGGAACCCGTGCTTTATGTCATCGAGGATGACGAGGCCGTGCGCGCCGTGCGCTGACGCGCTGTCTGGCGCCTTCGATAACGGCGCGTTCAGGCGATGATATCGGGGTTGAGCCGGTCTTCGAGATCGATGATCCGGTCGCGCAGGACGAGCTTGCGCTTCTTCAGGCGCTGCAGCTGCAGCTTGTCGCTGGTGCTCATTGTCTCGAGCGCGTCGATCGCCGAATCGAGGTCGCGATGCTCTTGGCGCAGACGCGCCAGTTCGCGGCGCAGCACCCGCTCCTCGTCACGGGGACCGCCGAAGGCGACGATGTTGTCGGCGACCAGATTGTCGACATTGTCATTCCCGCAATCTCCCGCATTGCGGTAAGTCTCTTCTTCGCCGACCATATTCGCTCCGCGACGCCTCACTTGCTGTCGAAGCGTACAGTAAGCCTTTCCACAGCAGGCGTCCAGCCCGCAGAATTCGGCAAATCGATCAAATCCGAATGATGCGATTATCTTTGAATCGCCACGTTTCGTGTGACAGTATGATGACGTCGGCACGAACGAATGGAGGACCCGACATGTCGCTGCAGAGCCATCTCGTGGAGTTGGAAAAGAAGCATCAGGCATTGGAGAAGGCGCTTCACGAAGCCCAGATCCGCCCCTCTTCGGATGACCGCGAAGTCGCCGAACTCAAACGCAAGAAGCTCCAGCTCAAGGACGAGATCTCGCGCCTGCAACAGGCCAATGGCAAGGCCACCGTCCACTGAGATTGTTTCATGACCGGCCCCGTCGCGCGCGGCGGGCCTGACCGCCGCGTCCGTGACGAGATGCGGCGGTTTCGTTTCAGGGACGAGTTTCAGCAGGCGGAAACCGGCGCAATGAAAAAACCGATGCGCCCGACAATGATCGGGAGCGCCCGGTCAGGCATGGCCCACCGATGATGACAGCAATGCCGGATCGATACCCAGAAGGCGCAGAGCGCGCGCATATTGATCATCGGCAGCATGGTTGAAGACAACATCCGGATCCGCCGGGCAACTCAACCATCCATTGCTCTGGATTTCATTCTCGAGCTGTCCTGCACTCCACCCGGCATAACCCAGCGCGAGCACCGCATCGCGTGGTCCATGCCCGCGGGCGATGGCGCGCAGGATATCGACCGTTGACGTCAGGCAGATCCCGGGGGCGACGGCCTGGGTCGATTGCGCCACGCGGTAATCGGGGGAATGCAGCACGAATCCGCGGCTGGTCTCGACCGGCCCGCCCATCAGGACGGGCACGCGATCGAGCGCATCAGGCAGATGCATCGCATCATCATCCCCGATGATCTCAAGTTGCACCAGGAGATCGGGCAGCCGCAGATCGGAGGCCGGTTTGTTGATGACGATACCCATCGCGCCCCGCGCGGAATGCTCGCAGACATAGATCACGGCACGCATGAAACGCTCATCCGGCATGCCGGGCATGGCGATGAGCAGATGCCCTTCGAGATTGTCGAATGCGCTGACCCGGTCCTTGTCCATGGTGACACAATCCTCTCTGCAGGAGCCAGAATCGCGAAACCGGATGCCGATGTCCATCGATTTATGATCCCCGGTCACGCATCCTTGAGCGCGGCGGGCTTGGAGGCCGGGCGGGAGATGGTTACCTGTAGATTTCAAAACGGAAGGGCAATGCGGATGACGTTTGCGCGATGTGGTGAATTCTTTGATGGCGGCATGGCGCGCGCCGGGCGGCGCAACCGGTTTCAGCCATCGTATGCCTCGGCAGCGGCATTGGTGATGCTGCTCGCGCTGTCGGCGGGTATGGCCGGATCGGCCGTCGCACAGGAAACCGCCTGGGAAGAAGGCCATGCCTCCCGCGCACGGCTCATCGCCGGCGCCGGCGACGGGACACAGCTGCTCGCCGGTATCGAGATCGAACTCACTGAGGGCTACAAGACCTATTGGCGCCATGCCGGTGATTCGGGCCTGCCGCCGGAGATCGATTGGTCCGGCTCGCGCAACGTCGCGGATCTTTCACTCGAATTTCCCGCCCCGGGGCGCTTCAGGGATGCGAGCGGCACGTTCTTCGGTTACCAGGATGAGGTGCTCCTGCCGGTGATGATCACCCCGACCGATACCGGCGAGCCGGTGACGCTCAGCGTCAGCCTCAGCTACGGCGTGTGCAAGGATGTCTGCATTCCCGCCTTCGCCGATTTCGAACTGACCATTCCCGTGGCACAGAGCGGGAGTCATGCGCCCCGCCTCGCCGACGCGTCGAGGCAGGTGCCCCGCCGCGTCACACCGGGCGAGCCTTATGCCGGGCTCGCCTTCCATGACCACGACCTGACCGATGACGGCAAGCTCGCACTGACCGTCGAGGCCCCGCCTGATGCCCTGCTGATGGCGGAAGGCCCGGATTATCACTGGTTCCTCGATCCCGATGAGGCAGCCCGGCCCGATTCGTCGGGCCGCCAGGTCTTCACGGTCGATTTTGCCGAGACCCCGCGTGAAATCACGGGCGCGACGCCTTTCCGCTTCACGCTGGTCGGGGATGGCGCGGCCATCGAGACGCTGATCGAGATCCCGCAGGAGGCCTTGCGCACTCTTGCCGGACACTGATGCTGCGGGCCTGACTTCAGGCGAGCCAGCGCTTGCGGCGCTTGTAGGTCTTGACGTTACGGAATGAGCGTGCGCCGCTATCCGAGATGCCGAGGTAGAATTCCTTCACATCCTCGTTCTCGCGCAGCATCTTCGCCTCGCCGTCCATGACCACGCGCCCGGTCTCCAGAATGTAGCCGTAAGTCGCGTAGCGCAGCGCCATGTTGGTATTCTGCTCCGCCAGCAGGAAGGAGACGCCTTCCTTGGCGTTGAGATCCTGCACGATCTCGAAGATTTCCTCGACGATCTGCGGCGCCAGCCCCATGGAGGGCTCGTCGAGCAGGATCATCTTGGGCTTGCTCATCAGGGCGCGCCCGATGGCGCACATCTGCTGCTCGCCGCCGGAAGTATAGCCCGCCATGGCGCTGCGGCGCTCGCGCAGGCGCGGGAAATAATTGTAGACCTTCTCCATATCCGCCTTGATGGCGGCGGAACCGTCCTTGCGGGTGAAGGCGCCGGTGAGGAGGTTTTCCTCGATGGTGAGGTGGCCGAAGCAGTGGCGGCCTTCCAGCACCTGGATACAGCCGCGCCGCACCAGGTCGTTGGGAGAGAGGCGCTCGATGCGCTCGCCCTCGAATTCGATCGAACCCTTGGTCACCTCGCCACGCTCGGCATGGAGCAGGTTGGAGACGGCCTTGAGGGTCGTGGTCTTGCCGGCGCCGTTGGCGCCGAGAATGGCGACGATGCCGCGCCGCGGCACGTTCAGGGAGACGCCCTTCAAAACCAGGATGACGTGATCGTAGATCACTTCGATATTGTTGACCGACAGGATCAGATCCTTCTTTTCGGGATCGGTCGTGATCTGTTCAGGCGCGGTTTCGGTCGTGGCGCTCATCTCGGATTCATCCTGCAGGGTCATCGCGATCGGGGCCCGGCGGAACTGCAGATGGCGCTCCGCCGGGAATTCGTCAGTGGCAAACGGCCTGCCTCAGGGGCATTCTTCCGTCCGCTCGGGCCATCCGGCATCCGCCGCCGCGTAGGATTGAGCAGCGTCTTCGATCAGGGGCCGCACGAATTCCGTCATCGGCGACATCCAGTCGGTGCCCTGTGTCCATGCGTCACCGCCCCATTGGGCCACATAGACCTGATTATGGCCGCTATGGTCTTCGCAACTGATGCCAAGCGGGGCCATGAAGTCTTCCATGCCCATCTCCGCAATCCGCTCTTGCGTGATGTTCATCGCTTCGAGGCCGAGCCGCATATCGGTGCCATCGATCACGTCCTTGCCCGTGATTTCCTGCGCCGTGCGGATCGCCTCGGCGACCAGCATCGAGTTGTAGATGCCGCGATTGTAGAGGTTGTCGCCGATGCGCTCACGCGGGAACTCCGAGAGGCCGCGTTCGTGCACATAGGTGATGATGTCGTCCATGAAGGGGTAGTCGGAGCCCACACCATGGAAGTTCAGCGACTTGTAACCAGCGGCCTCGGCCCCGCCGGCGCGGGCATCCTCGTCGCCACCGGCCCACCAGACACCGACCAGGCGATCCACCGGGAAATTGGTGCGCACGGCTTCACGCACGGCGGTGGGGTTCATGGCGCCCCAGCCCTGCAGGTAGATCCAGTCGGGACGATCGCGGCGGATATTGAGCCAGACCGAGGACTGGTTCTGCATGTCCTGTGCGGGAACCGGGTAGAGCTTGACCTCGAAACCATGTTCTTCGGCAAGCGCCTCGAGCACCGGGATCGGCTCGCGCCCATAGGGGGCATCGAGATGCAGGAGGCCGATGGTCTTGCCCGCGAGATTCTCGAAGCCGCCCTCGACATCGGCGGCGTGCTTGACGAAGGCGGAAGCGCCGTCCCAATAGGTCACCGGCGGGTTGAACACCCAGGGGAACGTGGTGCCATCCGCCGCCGCCGAAAGGCCGTAGGCCATCGACAGCACGGGAATCTCGTCGACCGCTGCGCGCGGGATCAGTTGCAGGGTGATGCCCGTGGAATAGGGGTTCACCACCACCGGATTGTTGCCGCGCACGGATTCGTAGCATTCCACGCCGCGCGTGGTGTCGTAGCCGGTTTCACATTCCTCGATGATCAGCGGCACGCCGCCGATACCGCCGTCGCGCTCGTTGAGCATGGTGAGATAATCATGCATGCCGTCAGCGATCGGAATGCCGGAGCCGGCGAAGGCGCCGGTGCGATAGGTCAGGAGCGGCACATAGATGCCGTCCTGCGCCTGCGCCGCCGTCACCGCAGCGGATGCGGCAAAGACGGAAGCGGCCAGAGCGCCGATACCGTATAATCTGAGTGACATGAGCGTTCCCCTCCCAGGGTCGTGGCCGTTGACCGGCCGGTTTCAGTCTGCTGCGACGTCTCCTTGTGATTCCGGCCGCCCTAATAGGGGAACGGCCAGACCCGGAGCTTCTGTTTGACGATCTGCCATAGCCGCGCGAGGCCGTGCGGCTCGACGATCAGGAAGAAGATGATCATGGCGCCGAGGATCATGAAGCGCAGATGCTCGATCGTCTCGGAGCCGACCCGTATCCCGAGCGGCTCGAAGATCGCAGGCAGCAGGGCGCCCATGGCGATCGGCAGCATGAAGATCAGCGCCGCGCCGAAGAAGGAGCCGATCAGCGAGCCGAGGCCGCCGATGATCACCATGAACAGGATTTCGAAGGATTGGTCGATATTGAAGACGTTGTATTCCGCCCCGCCATACCAGAGAAAGACCATCATCGCCCCGGCCACGCCGCAATAATACGACGAGACCGCAAAGGCCATGAGTTTGGCCTTGAACGGGCGAATGCCCATCAGCTCGGCGGCGATATCCATGTCGCGGATCGCCATCCATTGCCGGCCGATGCGGCCATGCACGATGTTCGAGGCGATCCAGGTGAGAAGGATGACGAGGGTGAGCACCACGATGTAGCGCGCCTGCGGTGTGGCCGCTGCACCCACGATCTGGACGTCGAACAGGGTGCGCCGGGGCGCCTCGATCGCGCCGGAGACATTATAGTTCACCAGCCAGGGAACGCGGTTGAAGGTCCATTGCAGGAAGAACTGCGCGGCGAGTGTCGCCACGGCGAGATAGAAGCCCTTGATGCGCAGGCTCGGCAGACCGAAGAGGATCCCGATCCCGGCCGAGAAGAAGCCCGAGACCAGTATCCAGATGACGACATTCACCTCGGGGAAGATCGTCATCAATTTGTAGCAGGCATAGGCCCCCACCCCCATGAAGGCGCCGGTACCGAGGGACAGCAGGCCGGTATAGCCGACCAGCATGTTCAGCCCGATCGCCGCGAGCGCAAAGATCAGGAACGGAATCAGCACTGCCTGGAGCATGAAGGTCGAGCCGAAGAAGGCCATGGAATAGGCCAGCAGGATGATCACAAGGATGCCGATCCGGTCCTGCTTCAGCGGGAACACCGCCATGTCTGCGGCATAGCTCGATTTGAATTGCCCGGCCTCACGATAGATCACGGCGCGATTCCCTTCCTGGTCTCGTTATGCGGTGCCCGGACCGGCCCCGGCTGCAAGCAATGCGTCTTGTTCTTCCTGCGCATCGTCATATGCGTTCGATGATCTTCTCGCCGAACAGCCCCTGGGGCCGGAAGACGAGGAAAAGAAGCGCGATCACATAGGCAAACCAGCTCTCGATGCCGCCGCCCACGATCGGGCCCCAGTAGAACTCGGCCAGCTTCTCGCCGAAGCCGATGATCAGCCCGCCGACAATGGCGCCCGGGATCGAGGTGAAGCCGCCGAGGATCAGAACCGGCAGCGCCTTCAGCGCGATGATCTGGAGGGCGAAGGACACGTCCGAGCGCGCGCCCCACATGATTCCCGTGACCAGCGCGACGATGCCGGCGGCGAACCAGACGATGACCCAGATCTGGTTGAGCGAGATGCCGACGGAGAGCGCGGCCTTGTGACTGTCGGCCACGGCCCGCAATCCACGTCCGATCCGGGTCTTGGAGAAGAAAACGCCGAGCGTGGCGATCATGATCACCGCGATCACCGCAGCCGCAATATCAATGTGCTGGATGGTGACGAAGCCACCGGCCATGTCGAAGCTGGTCCGCCCTTCCGGCAGCATCAGCTCCGAGGTGATCATCTGCTTGGGCTCGCCGCCAAAGATCAGCTCGCCGAAACCGATCAGGAAATAGGTGATCCCGAACGTGGCCATGAAGAGAATGATATCGGGCTGGTTCACCAGGGGTCGCAGCACCACCCGCTCGACCGTGACGGCAAGCAGGAACATTACCCCGATCGCCAGCGCCAGCGCGAGGATGGCCGGCACGCCCATGGCATGGAAGCCCACCAGCGTCAGCGCGGCGAACACCACCATGATGCCCTGGGCGAAGTTGAACACGCCCGATGCCTTGAAGATCAGGACGAAGCCGAGGGCGATCAGCGCATAGAGGATCCCGGAAACGAAGCCCTCCCAGAGAACCTGCAGAAGCAGGTCCGGGGCCTCGCCCATGAAGGCGAAGGGTTCGATGAAGATCTGGTGCAGGAGGTTCATGAGCGTTGACTCGCGGCTTTGCTTCTGGCTCGAGGCTTCAATGCGGCACGCCGAGATAGGCGTCGATGACCTTCTGGTCGCGTTTCACCTCATCCGGCGTCCCGTCCGCGATCTTGCGACCGTATTCGAGCACGACGACGCGGTCCGACAGATCCATGACCACGCCCATATCGTGTTCGATCAGGGCGATGGTGGTGCCGAAATGGTTGTTCACGTCGAGGATGAAGCGGCTCATATCCTCCTTCTCCTCGAGATTCATGCCCGCCATGGGCTCGTCGAGAAGCAGCAGATCGGGCTCCATGGCCAGGGCCCGGCCCAGCTCGACGCGCTTCTGCAACCCGTAGGGCAGCTTGCCCACCGGCGTCTTGCGGATGGCCTGGATCTGCAGGAAGTCGATGATATCCTCGACCACGCGACGATGCGCGACCTCCTCGCGCATGGCCGGGCCGAAGCGCAGGATCTGCCAGAACAGGTTGGCCTTCATCTTCAGCGAGCGCCCGGCCATGATGTTGTCGAGCGTCGACATGCCCTTGAACAGCGCCACGTTCTGGAAGGTGCGCGCGATCCCGCCCGCAGCGGCCTCATACGGACGCATCTTGCGCCGCGTCTCGCCGCGAAAGGTGATCCTGCCCTCGGTGGGATGATAGAATCCGTTGATGCAGTTGAGCATCGAGGTCTTGCCGGCCCCGTTGGGCCCGATGATGGCCCGTATCTCGCCCTTGCGGATATCGAAGGAGACGTCGGTCAGGGCCTTCACGCCACCGAAACCCAGCGAGACATTGTCGACGGCAAGCAGGACTTCCTCGAAATGGCGCGGTGCCGGCGCTGCCGCTGACGGTTCATCACCCCTGGCGCCCTGCGGTTCGAGGGTCTCGCCCGCGGATTTCTCGGCGGCCTTGTCGGCAATTGCGGCGCTGGTCTGATCCACGCTCATGCGGCCTCCTCCATGGCGGCGGCTTCGGCTGTGACGGGGTGGATCGGCATGTCGCGGATCTTCACCCGCGCCGCGATGACGCCCTTGCGCCCGTCCTCGAAGGTCACTTCCGTGCGGATATCGGCCTCGTCCGAACCGTCGTAGAGAGCGGTGACGAGGGGCGCGTAGCGCTCGGCGATGAAGCCGCGTCGGACTTTTTGCGTGCGCGTCAGCTCGCCGTCATCGGCATCGAGCTCCTTGTGCAGGATCAGGAAGCGCTTGACCTGGGCGCCGCCCATGCGCGGCTCGGCGGCGAGCGAGCGGTTCACCTCGTCCACATGCGCCGCGATCATCTCGTAGACACGCGGATGCTGCGCCAGCTCCTGATAGGAGGCGTAGATGACGTTGTTGCGCTCCGCCCAGTTGCCCACGGCGGTGAGATCGATATTGATGAAGCAGGTGACGAAGTCGCGCTCGTGGCCATAGGCGACGACTTCCTTGATGTTGGGATAGAATTTCAGCTTGTTCTCGACGTATTTCGGCGGAAACAGCGAACCGTCATTGAGCTTGCCGACATCCTTGGCGCGGTCGATGATGCGCAGGTGGCCGGTCTGCGGATCGAAGAAACCGGCATCGCCCGAGCGCACATAGCCGTCTGCCGTCTTGGTCTCGGCGGTCTTGTCCGGATCCTTGTAATAACCCAGGAACACGCCCGGCGAGCGAAACAGCACCTCGCCGTTTTCGTCGATCCGGATCTCGACGCCGGGCGCCGGGCGGCCCACCGTATCGGCATGGATCTCGCCGTCGGGCTGCATGGTGACGTAGACCGAAGCCTCGGTCTGGCCATAGAGCTGCTTCAGATTGACCCCGATGGAGCGGTAGAAGCTGAAGATCTCCGGGCCGATCGCCTCGCCTGCCGTGTAGCCAACCTTGGTCTTGTCGAGACCGAAGCGGTTGCGCAGGGGCGCATAGACCAGGAAATCACCGATCGCATAGACGAAGCGATCCCAGGGATTGACGCTCTCTTTATTCAGGATGCGCTCGCCGACCTTGCCGGCATGGTCGATGAAATACCTGAACATCGCCCGCTTGACGCGGCTGGCATCCTCCATGCGCACCATGGTGAGGGTGAGCATGTTCTCGAACACGCGCGGCGGCGCAAAGGCGTAGGTGGTGCCGATCTCGCGGCGATCCTCCGCGATCGTCTCCGGGCTTTCCGGGCAATTGACGCACAGACCTGCGAGAATCGCCTGGGCATAGGAGAAGATGTGATCGCCCACCCAGGCCAGTGGCAGATAGGCGATGATCTCGTCATGGTCGTTGAGATTGTCGAAATCGCAGCCGATCTTCGCTGCGGCAATGACGTTGTCATAGCTGAGCATCACGCCCTTGGGACGCCCCGTGGTGCCCGACGTGTAGAGGATGATGGCGAGATCCTCGCCCTTGCCCGCCGCGAGCGACTCGCCGAGCCAGGCCTCGGATTTCGCATCCTCCGCGAGCATCTTGCGCCCGTCATCAATGAAGGCCGAGAGCGCCTGCATGCGCGTATGGTCATAATCGCGCAGGCCCCTTTCCTCGTCATAGAGCAGATGGGTCAGGGTCGGCACCTCATCGGCGATGGAGAGAACCTTGTCGACCTGCTCCTGGTCCTCCACCACCGCGAGCTTCACCTCGGCATGACCGAGCACATAGGCCATTTCCTCGGCGACGCTGTCGGAATAGACCGGGATCGGCACGACGCCGATCCATTGCGCGGCGGCGATGGCCCAATAGAGACGCGGGCGGTTGTTCCCGATGATGGCGATCCTGTCGCCACGCTCCAGACCGAGCCTGTGCAGGCCGATGGCCATGGCCCGCACGGTCTCGTGCATCTCACGCCAGTTCCAGGATTGCCAGATCCCGAGATCCTTGTGGCGAAAGGCCACCCGGTCCGGGCGCAGGCGTGCATTCCGCGCGATCAGTTTCGGAAACGTGTCCTCGCGCGCGACGTCGACCGTCGTCACGGGCATCTCCCTCCTCGGCGCCGGCGGATACCAAATATCTCGCGCGGCTTAATGCGTTCCTCTCCGGACGGTGCGGTTTTCCCGCTTTATCGCCCTTGTTTTGCGGCTTGTGCTTGCGTTATCCCCAAGCCGTACCGTCGAATGTTGCTATTAGTAACCGGCAATTTTCCAACTGCAAGCATCAATCTGTGCGGCCAAACCCGGATTCTCCGAGAGCGCTGCTTTGTTGCCATTGCGATAAAAGGATTTTTTGGTGATTCCAGGCCGTAAACCGCAGGGTTCGACTTTAGGCGAACCGCGCGGGGATCGGGATAACGACGCGCTCGTCCTCCGATTCAGTAACAGCGCAAATCAACGATCCGGTTGCGCCGGTTGACTTCTATCGTCAGGCGATCGCGGCGCATGTCCCGTGTAATGAATTCATCCGGGCGTACGACGCGCACGATACGGGCACGTGAGCGGTCCTGTGCGCGCGCGACCGTATTGCGTGTCGCACGCTCTCCGAGGAAACGGCGCAGCCGGCGATCAGTGCATTCGGCGCGATGCCGGCGATCATCCCGCCAGTCGCGATGCGGCGGCGCCGGGCGATACCGGGGCGGCGGGGCGGGGCGGACCTCGATACCGGGGAAGGGAATGATGATCTCGAAGCTGCCGCCGCTGCGCGGCGCCACGCCACGGCTCAGATAGCGACCGCTGGCATAGCCGCGCCGTCCGCGCCAGATCACGTCGCACCAGCCACGGCTGCAGCCGAGAACCTCGACCCGTCCGCCGCGCGGGATGGTCGCGACGACGCGATACTGCGTTCCGGGTCCCGAGCGCATGTTGAGGTCGACCGAGGCGGATGCGGACGCGGCCATGGCCGCTCCTGCGCCGATCAGGATGAACAGGGCGGCCACCAGCGCGACAGATGCCAGGCGCTTGCCGATATCGAGCGTGATGATTGTCATCGCTTCACCTTTCGCGTGTCGTTCGATCATGCCGACATCATGCCGGGCGTGAGATGACCCCTGGATGAACGAACGCTTCAGCGTCGGGATGGTTCGGGACAATGTCCGTGAAACGGCGATTGAGTGTGGCGCAAAAGCTTGCCAGACTGTGCGCTTGGAAGCCATGTGACGCATGACACAAGCGGTACCGAAGCAGAAGCGATCCCGGACCCCGGATCGGAATGGAAGGCCCGTCGATGCAGGATGTGAATGTGGTTGAACACCCGCTGGTGCGTCACAAGCTGACCCTGATGCGTGACAAGGACTTGCCCACGCGGGAATTTCGCGCGCTGGCCGGCGAAGTCGGCATGCTGCTCGGTTACGAGGCCCTGCGCGACCTGCCGCTGGAGACGGTCACCATCGAGACGCCGTTGCAGACCATGCAGGCGCCACGGCTCGCCGGCAAGAAGCCCGTTCTCGCCCCGATCCTGCGCGCCGGGATCGGCTTTCTCGACGGGCTGCTCGCGCTTCTGCCCACTGCCCGTGTCGCCCATATCGGGCTCTATCGTGATCCGGACAGTCTCGAAGCAGTGGAATACTATTTCAAAGCGCCCGGCGGGCTCGACCAGCGCCTCATCCTGGTCCTCGATCCCATGCTGGCAACCGGCGGCACGGCGGTGGCGGCGATCGATCTGCTCAAGCGCAAGGGCGCCAGGAACCTGCGCTTCGTCTGCCTGCTCGCGGCACCGGAGGGCATTGCCCGCCTTCACGAGGCGCATCCCGACGTGCCGATCTGGACGGCGGCGATCGACGCGCGTCTCGACGACCACGCCTATATCGTCCCCGGTCTGGGCGATGCGGGGGATCGCATCTTCGGCACGCGTTGACGATCCGATCCATGGAATTGCCGGGGTTACGGCAGGGCTGCATTCACCATGTATGACGCTTTTGCCTGATCGGTGACAGTTTCGCAGCCCGCGAAGCCGGCGATTAACCGGGTGGGACCATGGTCGGGCTCAATGCAGCGAGAAAGAGGTCTGATCATGCGCCCCCTCATCTGGGCGAGTCTCGTCCTGGTCGGTGGCGCGTTCGCCGGGGTGACCACGGTCGAGCGCCTGTCGCAACAAACCCGTTCGGTTGCCGGCGAGGCGGCACGGGTGACGGCCCCGGACAGGCCATCGCTGAGCCGCAGCGAAGTCTCTGCCCCACCCTCTCACGACCTGCGCCTTGCTGCGGATACGCGCGGCCATTTCCATGCCGACCCGCAGGTTAACGGTATGCCCATGGCGATGCTGGTGGATACGGGCGCGAGCATCGTCGCCCTGCGCGAGAGCGATGCCCGCGCCGCCGGCCTGCAGATCGACCGCGCCCGCGCGCCTCACCGCCTCTCGACTGCCAATGGCGTCGTCGAGGCGCATGGCGCCACGATCCGCGAATTCCGCCTCGGCCCGATCATCCTGCATGACGTCGAAGCCGTGATCATGCCCGACGCACAACTCGGCAAGAACCTTCTGGGCATGAGCGTCCTGCGCCGGCTGCGCAGCTTCGAGGTGCGCGACGGGGCGCTCTGGCTGCGGGGCTGATGCGGCGCGTCAGTTCGTTGATTGCGGCGCGCATTCGGGGAAATGCCGCAGCATGCTCGTCACCGGGTTGGCCGCTGCCTGGCCGAGCCCGCAGATCGAGGCATCGCGCATGACCAGCGCGAGATCATCGAGAAGCGGCGCCTCCCAGCGCCCGTCTTCGAGGAGCTGCACGATCTTCTGCGTGCCCGCGCGACAGGGCGTGCACTGGCCGCAGCTCTCGTGCCGGAAGAAGCGCATCAGGTTGAGCGCGACACTGCGCAGATCATCATGATCGGAAAAGATCACGATCGCATGCGAGCCGACGAAGGCGCCGTGCCGGTCGAGCAGGCCGAAATCCAGCGGCTCGTCTGCCAGTGACGCGGGCAGAATCCCGCCCGAAGCGCCACCTGGCAGCCAGGCGGCGAGCGCATGGCCCGGCTGCATGCCGCCGCAATATTCGCCGATCAGCTCGTTCACGGTGATCCCCGCCGGCGCCTGCTTGACGCCGGGATCGCGCACGCGCCCCGAAACCGAGAACGAGCGAAATCCCTTCGCCCCGCGCCTTCCCTGACTGGCGAACCAGGCGGGACCCTCCTCGATGATGTCGCGCAGCCAGAACAGGGTTTCGACATTGTGGTTGAGGGTGGGGCGCCCGAACAGACCCTTCGTCGCGATATAGGGCGGGCGGTGGCGGGGCAGGCCACGCTTGCCTTCGATCGATTCGAGCATGGCGCTCTCCTCGCCGCAGATATAGGCCCCGGCCCCGCGCCGCAGATCGATCGGCGCGTGGGAATCGAGCCCGGCTTCGCGCAGGAAAGCAATCTCGCGCTCCAGCAGCGCGCGCACGCCGGCATATTCGTCGCGCAGATAGATCACGGTGCGCGCGGCGCCCACCGCCCAGGCAGCGATCAGCGCGCCCTCGATCATGCGATGCGGGTCGCGTTCAAGATGGTGGCGATCCTTGAAAGTGCCGGGCTCGCCTTCATCGGCATTGACGGTGACCATGCGCGGGGCGGGCGCAGCGCGCACGAATTCCCATTTGCGCCCGGCGGGAAATCCGGCGCCGCCGAGGCCCCGCAGCCCGGCATCGGAGAGCATGGCGATCACCTCTTCCGGCGTCTTTTTCCCTGCGAGACAGGCCTCCAGCAGGGCATAGCCGCCGGCGGCGCGATAGGCGGCGAGGCCGCAGGCATGATCCGGGATCGGCTCGCGGATATCATCCGCCGCGATCGCCGCGTGCACGCTGTCCGTCGTCGCGGGCGCGATGGCGCGGGTGCCGACATGCACGGCGGGCGCCTCGGCGCAGCGCCCGATACAGGGCACGCGCTGGATGCGGATCGTCTGCGGATCGACGCTGGCATCGAGCGCGGTGGCGAGCGCCTCGGCGCCGGCGATCATGCAGGCGACGCTGTCGCAGACGCGGATGGTCAGCGCCGGCGGCGGGGTCTCGCCTTCCTTCACGATATCGAAATGGTGGTAGAAGCTCGCCACCTCGAAGACTTCCGCCTGCGGGATCGAGAATTCCTCCGCCAGCGCGCGCAGATCCGGCGCCGCGAGATGGCCGGTTCCGTCCTGCAGGCGATGCAGCGCCTCGATGAGCAGATCGCGCCGTCGCGGCATCTCGGCGAGGAGGCCCCGCACCCGGACAAGCGCATCACGATCGAGGGCGCGGCCCTTTGGGCGCAGTTTGGGACGCAATCCGGGGCGTTTCCCGCTCCGCTCCGCTCCCGCGTCATCGCCATTGCTGCGGCCCGTCTCGCCCTGGCTCATCCACGCCTCCCGCGTCACCCGCGCCGATCCGCGACGCCCGCGCGCGTCATCGGTCCCGATTCGCGCTTACCCGGGCATCATGCGCAAAGGGTAAGGCCGTGTGACGATCGCACCTGCCCGCAGGCGACACAAGTGCGCCTTCAGCCGCCATCCGTGAAGACGATGCGCACCAGATCGGCGGTGTTGCGCGCGCCCAGCTTCTCCATGATGCGGGCACGATGCACCTCGATGGTGCGCGGGCTGATGCCGAGGGTGCGCCCGGCTTCCTTGTTGGAAGCCCCATGGGCGATCTGGGCCAGCACGTCCTTCTCGCGCGGGGTGAGGCTGTCGGCGCCGGTGAAGTTCAGGCTGAGCTTGTCATTGCCCTGTGCAGCGCGCTTGCGCGTGGCCTCCACCGCCTCGCGCACCGCGGCGATCACCTCGTCGGCATCGAAGGGTTTCTCGAGGAAGTCATGCGCGCCGTTCTTGATCGCCGTCACGGCCATGGGGATATCGCCCTGGCCGGAGATCACGAAGACCGGCGGCGTGTAATGGTGGCCGCCCAGCGCTTCGAGTACTTCGAGACCGGAGCGGCCCGGCATGTGCACGTCGAGAATCACGCAATCGAATTTCTGCCGCTTGGCCTCGAGCAGGAAGCTGTCACCATCCGGATAGGTGCGCACCCGCCAGCCTTCGATCTCGAAAATGGTCATCAGCGAGTCGCGCACCGGCGGATCATCGTCGACGACGGCGATATCGAGCACTTCATCGGTCATGATATCCTCACGCTCCCCAATACATTGCCGCCTCACGGCGTTGTTTCGTGCAGGACATCGTCCTGCGACCCCGGCACCGGCAAAGGCAACCGTACCATGAATGACGCACCCCGTCCCGCACCGCCCGGATCGACCGTGAGGTCGCCACCATGGGTCTGGGCAATGGTCCGCGAGATCGCCAGCCCGAGTCCCATGCCGCTGCGCTTGCCGGTCTTGAAAGCCTGGAACAGGTCATCGACCTTGTCGGCGGCAATACCCGGCCCGTTATCGGCGATGGTGAGCACCACGCAACGATCCTCGATACTCGTGTTGATATCGATGCGCCCGCCCTTGCGGCCCTTCACGGCCTCGTAGGCATTGCGCACCAGATTGACCACGACCTGCTGGATCTGAACCGGATCGACCTCGATCTCCGGCAGTTCGGGATGATAATCGCGTGCCACGATGATCCCGCGATCCTGGCCAAGCGTGGTGAGATCGACGGCATCGTCGATGATGGCATTGAGCGCGACGCGCTTGCGCTCGGGGCCGCGCTTCTCCACCAGGGAGCGGATGCGCTGGATGATCTGGCCGGCGCGCTGGGCTTCGTGTCGCGCCTTGTCGAGGATGGTACGCGCGCGCTCGTCCGTCTGCTCGGTATGGCCGCTTTCGCGCGCCCGGGAAAACTCACGCCCCACCGCCTGCAGATAGAGCAGGATCGCGGTGAGCGGCTGGTTCAGCTCGTGGGCGAGCGCCGAACCCATCTCGTCCAGCGCCGAGACCCGGGCGAGGCGGATCAGATCGGCCTGCAACTCGTTCAGCCGCCGCTCCGTATCCTTGCGCGCGGTGAGATCGCGCAGGATGCCGACGAATTGCCGCCCCTCCGGCGTGATCGCCTCCCCCACCGACAGATCGATGAAGAAGAATGTCCCGTCGCGATGGCGGGCGCGGACCTCGCGACCGATGCCGATGATGCGTTTCTGCCCGGTCTGTTTGTAGTGATCGATATAGCCGTCATGCGCCGAGGCGTGTTCCGGCGCCATCAGCATGGAGACATTCCTGCCCACGGCTTCTTCCGCCGTGTAGCCGAACATGCGTTCGCAGGCCTTGTTGTAGATCAGGATCGTGCCGATCTCGTCGATCACGATGATGCCGTCCACCGCGGTATGCAACACGCTCGAAAGCCGTGCATCCGAGACCGTACCCGCTTCCGCCGGGCCCGGCCCTTGTTCATGCCCCTGCATCGCTTCCCCTGCGACGTATATTCAATGTTACGCATGTAAACCGGGCGGAAACGGGAAAGCAAGCACGCATCCGGAAAAATGCTTAAATTGCTGCCTGATGCGGCATTTCGCCATCACACGGGTCCGGCGAGCGCCTTCTCCAGCACCGGGACGAGCCGGGCCATGGCGGTTTCGAGATGCGCGGGATTGCGGGCAAAACACAGGCGCAGGCAATCAGCCCCCGCCGCACCGAAGGCGCCGCCGGGAGCGAGGCCGACATTCGCTTCATCCACCAGGGCCCGGGCCAGCGCCTCGCCATCGCGGCCCGGCGCCCGGACATACGCATAGAATGCGCCGGCAGGCGGCGGCGCCTCCAGACCGGGAATGCGCGCGAGGGCGTCATGCACGATGCGCCGCCCTCTTCGCGCGCGCTCGATCTGATGCGCGACGAAACCCTCTCCCTGATTCAGCGCCGCGATCGCCGCGCGCTGCACGAAGACCGGCACGCCGGAGGTAGAATATTGCACCAGATTCTCGATGGTCTGGGCGAGCGCCGCCGGCGCCTCGATCCAGCCGATGCGCCAGCCGGTCATGGCCCAGTTCTTCGACAGGGTCTGGACGTAGAGGATCTTCTCGTCGTCTTCCGCGATATCGTGGAAGGAGGGCGCGCGTGCGTCGATGCCGAGGCTCGCGTCATGGAGGAAGCGACCGTAGATCTCGTCGGCGATGATCCACAGATCATGCTTGCGGGCGAGGTCGCGCATGGCGCGCAGATCATCGAGGCTCGCCGTCCAGCCGGTGGGATTGGCGGGTGTGTTGACCAGAAGGGCCCTCGTGTGCGGGGTCACCGCCTCGGCGAGGCGCGCGAGATCGAGCTGCCAGCCGCTTTCAGACAGACAGAGCGGCGCCTCCACCGCCTGCGCCCCGACCACCCCGATCGCCGCCGGCCCGTTCGGCCAGGCGGGAGAGGGCACGATCACCGCGTCACCGGGCCCCGCCACCAGCCGTATCGCGAGCTGGATCGCATGCATGCCGCCGATCGTCACCGTATAGCGTTCGATCGGCCCGCCGCGACCGTAATGCCGCGCCATATAGGCCGAGATCGCCTCGCGCAGATCGGGCAGGCCGCGCTGATGGGTATAGAAGGTCTCCCCGGCTGCGAGCGAGCGCGTCGCCGCCTCCGTGATGAAGGCGGGCGTGGCGAGATCCCCCTCGCCGACCCAGAGCGGGATCAGCCCCTCGCGTCCGCGCCCGTATTCCATGAGTGTGACGATGCCGCTCTCGGGGGCTGCGGCTGCCTCGGGACGGATGGGATAGGCGATATCCATGCAAGATTTCCTGAGCGTTGGGTCTCGGCACCGGTCAGTCGCCCGGGCGGCGCGGATCGAGGCTGAAGCGCGCGACTTCGCCGGCGAGTGCGACGAAGGCGCGCGCACCGTGCGCCGCCGCCGCCTCGCCTTTCTCGGACGTTGCGGCTGCCGCATTGCCGATGGCGCCGGCAGCATTGATATCCTGCGCCATCCAGCCGAAGCCATTGGGCTGGATGGCGGAGAGATGCGTGAATTCCTCCGCCATCGCCACCGTGCGCGGTGTGAAATCGACGGCTTTCTCCATGCGCACCCGATCCGGCGCGAAGGCGAGCATCAGCGATGTCTCGATCTCTCCGCCATGGATACCGTGGCGCAATTCATGGGCAGAGAACAGACCCTGCGGATAGCCCAGCCGGTGCCAGGCAGTGGTGACGCACAGCATGCCGAAGCGCACCCGCAATTCGCGTGCGACGATGTCGATCACGGGAATATTCCCGCCATGGGAATTGACGATCATCAGCTTGCGACAGCCCGAGCGGAACACGCTCTCGCCGATCTCGCGCCAGGCGGCGATGGCGGTCTCCGCCGAGAGGGTCAGCGTGCCGGGAAAGGCGATGTGCTCGTTCGACTTGCCGATGCTCTGCACGGGCAGAAACAGCAGATCCAGATCATCGGGGACGAGCGTGCGCACGCGGGAGAGATAGCCCTGCGCGATCAGCGTATCGACGCCCACGGGCAGATGTGGCCCGTGCTGCTCGATCGCCGCGACGGGCAGCACCGCAATGGCGCGGCTCATGTCGCGGGTGGCGAAATCCTCGGTGCTCAGGGAGAGCCAGTCAAGTGCGGGCATCGTCAATTCATCCGGTATTGCAACAGGAACGGGCGGCGCTCACGCATCGGGCTCAGCGCGGGCGGCGATCACCTCGACCTCCACCTTGAAGACTTCCCGGGCAAAGCCGGAGACGATCATCAGGGTCGAGGCCGGCGCCGGCTCCGCCACATGGCGGTCACGGGCGCGCATGTAGGGCTGGAGATGGGCGCGGTCGGAGACGAAGGCGTTGATGCGCACGATATCGGCCATCGCCATGCCGGCGCTCGCGAGAACCGCGCGAATCGCCTCGAAACACAGATCCGCCTGCGCCTCGGCATCTTCTGGCACGTCATCATCGCGGGTGATGCCCAGCTGGCCGGAGGCGAAGAGCAGCCGCGCGCCTGGCGGCACCTCCACCGCATGGGCGTAATTGGCGAAGGGCGGGCGGATGGTATCGGGTGTGTGATGGCGCATCGCGCACTTTCCAATAGGCTGCGTGTCAGGGAAACATAGCCTTGTGCCGTCGCCGCACAAGGGAAATCGGCGCGCGAGGGCGCGTGCGAAAATGCGGGGATGAGTGCCGTATGAAAACGGCACGGGGCTTGCCAGCAGGGGCCCGGTCTTGCAACACAAAGGTGGCTGCGCAAGCGGCTGCTCAATTTCTAGGCAGGGATGATGGTCATGACGCTTGTTTCTCGTGCGGCGATCGCCGCCTCCATGCTCGCCGCGACGGCGTTCAGCGCGGCTGCGCAGGATCTCGAACAGGTGCGATTCGGCACCAACTGGGTCGCCCAGGCCGAGCATGGCGGCTATTATCAGGCCGTGGTCGATGGCACCTATGCCGCATGCGGGCTCGATGTCGAGATCGTGCCGGGTGGCCCGCAGGCCAATAACCGCATGCTGCTCCCCGTGGGCCGCATCGATTTCTACATGGGCGGCAACCTGATCCAGGCCTTCTCGGCCATCCGCGAGGAGATTCCCACCATCGTCGTCGCCGCGAGCTTCCAGAAAGACCCGCAGATCCTGATGTCGCATCCCGACCAGGGACTCGATGATTTCGCCGATCTGCCCGATGCCGACCAGTTGCTGATCGGGCGCGAGGGTTTTGCCACCTATTATCAATGGCTGATGGTGGCGCATGGTTTCCGCGAGGACAATGTCCGCCCCTATACCTTCAACCCGGCTCCCTTCATCGCCGATCCGGGCGCCGTGCAGCAGGGCTATCTGACCTCGGAACCCTTCGCCATCGAATCGGAAGCCGGCTTCACGCCCAACGTCTTCCTCCTGGCGGATCAGGGCTTTGCCACCTATGCGACCACGATCGAGACCCGTCGTGAACTGGTCGAGGAGAACCCCGATATCGTGCAATGCTTCGTTGATGGCTCCGCCATCGGCTGGTACAATTATCTTTATGGCGACAATGCTGACGCCAACGCGATGATCATGCGCGACAATCCGGAAATGACAGAAGACAAGATCGCCTATTCCATCGAAAAGCTGAAGGAATACGGGATCGTCGATTCGGGTGATGCCCGCGAACTGGGTATCGGCGCCATGACGGAGGAGCGGATCGAGACTTTCTTCGCGCAAATGGTCGAGGCAGGCCTGTTCGAAGCCGATCTCGATTTCCGCCAGGCCTATACGCTGGAATTTACGAATAACGGCGTCGGCATGGAACTGCGGCCCTGAGGCCTGTGTCACCGGATGCCGGACCGCTCCGGCATCCGCCGCGCCCCCGGTGGGCATCCGATCATCAGCTTGATCATCAGTTTGGACAGGCGCAACGCGATCCGCTAAGCCTGCCACACGGACAACCGAAAGAGCGGTCCGCCGCTCTCGAAACCGCGCCGCGCCGGCATTGCCGGTCCGGCGAGATTGGCGATGGCATGACTGCGCAAACCGCCCCCTTCCCGGCATCGACACCCGCTGCCCGGCACGCCTTGGATGCCGGCGCCTCGATTTCCGGCGCCGCACATCCCGGCGCTCCGCTGGTTACCCTCGCGGGAATCGACAAGGTCTTTCAAAACGGCACGATCGCGCTGTCGGGGCTCGATCTGGGCATTCGCGAGGGCGAATTCGTCTCCCTGCTCGGCCCCTCGGGCTGCGGCAAATCGACCGCTTTGCGCATTCTCGCAGGCCTGATCCCGGCCTCGCGCGGCGCCATCGGCTGGGCCGGCGGCGGTGATGCGGAGGCGCATCAACGCGATATCGGCTTCGTCTTCCAGGAGCCGACGCTGATGCCCTGGGCCAGTGTCGCCGACAATGTCTATCTGCCTTTGCGCCTGCGCGGCGTCTCGCGCAAGGCGGCATCGCAGGCGATCGATTCCTGCCTGTCGCTGGTGGGGCTCGAGCAATTCGCGAAGAGCTATCCGCGCGAATTGTCGGGCGGCATGAAGATGCGCGTCTCCATCGCCCGGGCGCTGTCGCTTCGCCCCAAGCTGCTGCTGATGGACGAGCCCTTCGCGGCGCTCGACGAGATCACCCGCTTCAAGCTCAATGACGACATCCTGCGCCTGCAGCAGGAATTTCGCTGCACCATCGTCTTCGTGACCCATTCGGTCTTCGAGAGCGTCTATCTGTCGAGCCGGATCGTGGTGATGGCGGCGCGGCCCGGGCGGATCATCGCCGAAATCGATGTCGATGCGCCGCGCCCGCGCGACCGGGATTTTCGCACCACGCCCGCCTATGGCGATTATTGCCGCAAGGCGAGCGAGGCCCTGCACGGGGCCATGGGCTATGACGAGCATCTGTGAGGGCCGTGATGAACGTGCAGACGAGCAATGCCGCCGGTGATCCGGCGACGCAGCCCGCCAACGGCGCCACCCTCGCGCTGACGGCCTCCGATGATGCGGCCCGGCGCGGACGCGATTTCACCCTCGCCCTGCGCATCGGCCTGCCACTCGCCTTGTTCGCCATCGTGGTCTGGAGCTGGGAGACCTATGTGCGCGTGGCCGGAGTACCGCATTATATCCTGCCGGCGCCCAGCCGCATCATGGAGACCATGATCGCCGACTGGCCGCTGCTCTTCGGTTCGCTGTTGCAGACGCTGAAGACGACCTTTCTCGGGCTCTCGCTCGCGATCATGGGCGGCGTCGGGCTCGCCGTGCTGCTCTCGCTGTCGCGGGCGATCGAGTATTCGCTCTATCCTTACGCGGTGGTGCTCCAGGTCACGCCCGTCGTCGCCATCGCGCCGCTGCTTCTGATCTACATGCCGCAGGAGACGGCGGTGCTGACCTGCGCCTGGATCGTGGCCTTCTTCCCGATCCTGTCGAATACCACGCTCGGCCTGCAATCGGTCGACCGCAACCTGCTTGAACTGTTCGATCTCTACGGCTCGGCGCGCCCGAAATGGGCTCCGCGCTGGCTGGGCAGCTTCATTGCGCGGGTGAAGGCGCTGTACTATCTGCGCGGCCCCGCCGCCCTGCCCTATTTCCTCGGCGGGCTGAAGATCGCCGGCGGGCTCGCCCTGATCGGCGCCGTCGTCGCCGAAATCGCGGCCGGCTCGGCCGGGGCGGGGTCGGGGCTTGCCTATCGCATCATCGAGAGCCAGTTCCGGCTCAACATTCCACGCCTGTTCGCGGCTCTGGTGCTGCTCTCACTGACGGGGGTGATCATCTTCCTCGCCATGTCCGCCTTCGCGCATATGCTCTTGCGGCGCTGGCACGAAAGCGCGATATCGCAGGAGAAATAGAAACATACCGCATGCGGGAGGACGGGCATGGCCGCCGATGACAGGAACGCGCATGATCACGCAACGGGCTTCCTGCCGATCCCGGCGACCGGCGATTACCGCCTCGACAATGCAAGCGTGCCCCATTGCATGCTCTCGGCGGGAGGTGTGAAGCCGGATGCGGCTGGTCTGTGTCATGTCGATCTGGTGATCCGGCACGGGCGCATCCTCGGCGTGACACCCTCGGGCACGAGCGCGCACGAAACCGACCTTCCGGTCATCGATACGCGCGGCGCGCTGGTGATGCCGCGTCTCGTCGATATCCACACCCATCTCGACAAGGGCTTCATCTGGAACCGTGCCCCCAATCCCGACGGCACATTCCCCGGCGCCCTCGATACGGCCCAATCCGACCGCGAGGCCAACTGGGATGCTCAGGATCTGGCGCGCCGCATGGATTTCGGCCTGCGCTGCGCGCTCGCCCACGGCACCGGCGCGATCCGCACCCATCTCGACTCCATCGGCAAGCAGACGGCGCTCTCCTGGCCGGTCTTCGCCGAGCTGCGCGAGACCTGGCGCGACGTGATCACGCTGCAGGCCACGTCACTCTTCCTCCTCGACGATATTCTGGAAAACGGGGAAGAATTCGCGCAGGTGGTCGAGACCACGGCGCGCTACGAGGGCCAGCTCGGAGGCGTCACCTTCGCCGGCCACGCTCCCGATGCGCGCACCGATGCCGCCCTCGACAAGCTGTTTGCGGCCGCGATCCGGCACGGGCTTGATCTCGACCTGCATGTGGACGAGAGCGATTCGCACCATGCAAGGACGCTGGAGCGTGTCGCCGATGCCGCGATCCGCCACCGCTTCCCCAACCGGATCCTGTGCGGCCATTGCTGCTCGGCCTCGCTGATGGAGGAAGGCGATCTCGACCGGCTGATCGACAAGCTGGCGCGGGCGGGCATCGCCGTGGTCAGCCTGCCGATGTGCAACATGTATCTGCAGGATCGCGCCTCCGGGCGGACACCGCGGTGGCGCGGGGTGGCGCCGGTGCAGGAATTCAGGACGGCGGGCATTCCGGTAATGTTTGCCTCCGACAACACCCGCGACCCGTTCTTCGCCTATGGCGATCTCGATCTGATCGAGGTGTTTTGCGAAGCCACCCGCATCGCCCATCTCGATCACGGCGAGGGTGACTGGCTGCGCGCCATTGCGGGCACGCCGGCGACGATCATGAATCTCGACCGGGCCGGGCGCATCGAGAGCGGTGATCCGGCCGATCTCCTGATCCTGCGCGCACGCTCCATGAACGAGTTGCTCTCCCGCCCCCGGGGCGACCGGATGGTGCTTCTGGGCGGGCGTCCCATCGCGACGACACCGCCCCCCTATGACGAACTCGACATGATCGCCTGAAGGCGGCAGCAGCGGAAAGGGAGCCATGATGGAAGGATCGACCCTATGGAAGGATCAGCCATGAGCACAGCCATGAGCGCGCGCTACGACATCGAAGCCTTCAAGAAGCGCATCGACGGCGTGAAGATCGAGGAAAATCCCGCTCTGGTGCGCCAGAAGAGCCGGGATTTCTTCTGGTATTCTCCCACGCTCAAGCGCCAGCTCGACGCGGTCACTGCGGATATCGTGGTCTCGCCCGCTTCCGAGCAACAGGTCCTCCAGGTGCTCGCGGCGGCCCATGACCATGCGATCCCGGTGACGCCGCGCGGCACCGGCACCGGCAATTACGGGCAGGCCATGCCGCTTTCCGGCGGGATCCTTCTGGATCTGTCGCAATTCAACGCCGTGCGCGAGATCGGCCATGGCCGGGTCGTGGCCGAGCCCGGCACCGTCATAGCTGCCCTCGACAAGGAGACGCGCAGCCATTCGCGTCAGGAGATCCGGCTGCACCCATCCACCTACCACACCGCCTCGATCGGCGGCTTCATCGCCGGCGGCTCCGGCGGTGTCGGCTCGATCCGCTGGGGCGGCCTGCGCGATACCGGCAACATCATCCGCCTCAAGGTGGCGACGATGGAGGCGAGCCCGCGCATTCTGGAATTCACCGGCGACGACATCCACAAGGTCTCGCACGCCTATGGCACCAACGGTATCATCACCGAGGTCGAGATGCCGCTCACCCCCGCCCATGACTGGGTCGACGTGATCGTGGGTTTCGACGACCTGCGCGCGGCGACGCAGTTTGCCAACGATCTCGGCGAGCAGGACGGCCTCCTGATCAAGGAACTCGGCCTCGTCGCGGCGCCGATTGCGCATGATCATTTCAAGCGCCACAGGAAATTCATCGCGCGCGAGCAGCATGTGGTGCTGATCATGGTCGCTGATTTCCAGACGGCGCCGCTCATGGGTTTCATAAAGCGCTATCGCGGGGCGCAGGTGCTGTTCCGCAATGACCAGCTCCCGGCAGAGGATCTCAAGGGCCTGCCGCCGGTCTTCGAGTTGTCGTGGAACCACACCACCTTGCGGGCCTTGCGGGATGACCCGTCGATCACCTATCTGCAGGTGCTCTACCCCTTCCCCAACCAGATCGAACTGGTACAGCGCATTCACGAGCGCTTCGGCGAGGAAGTGCCGGCGCATCTCGAATTCGTGAAATTCGACGGCAAGGTCACCTGTTTCGGCCTGCCGCTGGTGCGCTTTTCAAGCGAGGAGCGGCTGGAGGAGATCATGGCGATCCACGAGGAGATGGGCGCGCCGATCTTCAACCCGCATCGCTACACGCTCGAAGAGGGCGGCATGAAGCAGACCGACGAGACCCAGCTCGCCTTCAAGCGCGAGGCCGATCCGCAGGGCCTGCTCAATCCGGGCAAGATGGTCGCCTGGGAGGATCCCGATTACGATTTCAAATCGGGGAAGAACTTCCTGTTCAAGGGTCTCGCGGCGCAGGGCGCAGGCTAGCGCATCATTGTGTCAGCTGGATGCCGGCTGACGGAGAGAATGACGCGCCACACAATGACGTGCAGCGCAGATTATTTCAGGAGCAGAGATGACGGCTTACATCTTTTCACGCACCAATCTGATTTCGACGGCGGTCTTCGCGGTGATCTATGGCGGGATCATGCTGCTTCTCGGCAACACGCCGAACGAGGTCCTCACCTCCGTCGCCGTCGCCGCACCACTCTATGGCGTGCTGATGGGGCTGTGGAACGCCTGGCGCGCGTCGCGTGACGGGGGCGGGTGATCCGCGCCGGAATCAGGTGTCGCCGGCATCGCCGGAGGACGCCTCCGCCGCAGGATCGGGGCAGGTCACGCGCTTGCGCGCGATCTCCAGCCAGTCCTGACCGGGCAGGCAATGTTCCAGCAACAGCACTCCGGAGCCGTCGATGGCGACCGGCATGCCGCGCAGGGCGAGGGTCGTCTCGCCCTCTTCCATGAAGGGCAGGCCGATCTGGCTCACGGGCTCGTCATGCCCGTCGAACCGCAGCCGCAGATCGATGCCCGTTTCGCCTGCCCTCACGGGCGCAGAAAAATATTGCAGCCAGAGCGATACGCCCACACGTGTGGGGCAGCGGGCGACGACGATATCGCCGCCATAAACGCCCAGAAGCATGTCCTTGCCATTATCCTCACGGCGGATGTCCTCGCAGAAAACCGCATTGATCAGCCTGAAGGCCGGAATCTCCGCGCGGGGCGTGTTTCCGCTATCCATGCTCAGGCCCGCACCGTCGTCGCTGTGTCGACGCGTTCGAAATCGATGAGATGGTGGTTGCCTGAATGTGTACGCGTCGGCGCCGGATCCACCTCTCGCCCAGCGGAGGCACCACTCCCCGAACCCGGAATATAGCCCGCGAGCGGGTGGTGGCGGTTGCCCGGAGGCGCGCTTTCCAGCGGCACGGCCCTGATCTCGAAGCGGCTGTCCATGGCGAGCGCAAGCGCAGCCGCAGTGTCGAAGGTCCAGTTGCCCGGCGCCGACAGCCAGCGCGTGATCTGCTCGGGCCGTTTGTCGAGCTTGCGCGCGAGATCGGCCTTCGTCATGCCCGAAGCGGCACGCTCGCGGAACAGTTTCAGGATAGCGGCATGAAAATCATTGCGTAATTTGCGTTCGAAATAACCGAGATGGCGCGGTGCGAGCGGTATGCTATTGCGTATTTCGCAGGTCATTGACGTTTTCGTTGACATAATCCGTCACCTTCTCGCTGGTTAGCGGGCTGTAGGGGGCGAAAATCCCGTGCCAGATCTGGCGTGTGCGGCGGATTTCGTCCTTGAAAGCGCGTGAATTGAAGCCACCCAGTTCGGTGCGCAGGCGCATAGGGGTCAGAACCAGAATATCGGTATCGGCAAAAGTGCCGAAGGCGCGCACACTCGGCTCCGGATCGACACTGCGCAGTTCCCAGACCTGCTCGCCCTCAGGCTCAAGGCGTTTCAGGAAAGCGTGCTTGTCGCGCCGGTCGCCGATCGTGATCTCGCCGCCGGCGATGAAATGGTCGAGATCGGCGAGGAAAGCACCAGTCCGGTGCTCGGCTTCGCGATCAAGCAACTCTGCATCGATCTCCTCCCTCATTTCCGGCGTCAGCAGAATGATCCGCAGATGCGCTTCCACGGGAATGGCCGGCTCATACTGATAGAGCCGGCCATGGTCCAGACAGGTTCGAATATGCCCGACTATTGACATTAAAGTCAAACCCTTTCGCGAAATCGCCATTCTGATTCGCTTCTCTGCGATGCATGCGTTTCGCAAGAATGAATCCTCATGGATTGTATTTTGATTCCTGGATTATCCAAGGCTGCTGATGCGGCGCAGGCCATGCACTGTCGCGGCGTCATCTCACCCCTTGCGCATCAGCCTCCCGCACGGGAAAAGAGCCCATGAGCGAAAGCGCAGATGATGACGAGACGGACGACGAGGCCGGGGCGAAAACGGGCTCGCAAGCCACGGCCCGCAAGCCGCCCCGACCGGTCACGCAGGCCTGGCTGCAGCGGGCGGCGCTGTATTACCTCGAGCGCTATTCCGCCTCCTCCGCACAGCTTCACAAAGTCCTCGCGCGCAAGGTCGAGACACGGTTGCGGCTGCGTGGCGAGGCGGATGATCCGCAAATCGCGGGCCCGGCGCGGGCGCTCATCGCCGGTGTCGTGGAACAGGCGGTGTCCGGCGGCTACGTCGATGACGCCGCCTATGCCCGCGCCCGTGTCGCGAGCCTGCGCCGGCGCGGCGGCTCGCACCGTGCCATCATGGCGAAGCTGCGCGGGAAGGGGCTCGATCCGGCCTTGATCGAGGAGGCTCTGGCCGAGGATGTCGCCGAGGCACAAGCCGAGGGGCAGGCCAATGGGGAAGCCCCGGACGATGACGATGCCGATGCGCGTGCCCGGCGCGAATACGAGGCCGCACGTGCCTATGCACGCCGCCGCCGGCTCGGGCCCCATCGCACGCCCCCGCAACCGGAGCGCCGCGACCGCGATATCGCCGCCATGGCGCGCGCCGGTTTCGCCCTCGCACTCGCCATTCACGTGATCGACGATACGGATTAGTCCCGGAACCGGGAATTCACATCGTGCTTTTCGAAAACACGCCGTTTCGATGATACGGCGTTGCAGGTAAGCTGGGACCATGGTGCCGGTTGCTCACTCCGGCCCGATGCCGTCACGCCGTCTGTCGCAACGGAGCGCCTCACATGCCGCAACAGATCACCAAAGGCTATCGCGCCCTGCTCGCCGAAGCCGATGCCGCCATCGAGACGCTCAGTGTCACCGAGGCCCTGCCCTTGTTGGCTGATGAAGACACCGTCTTCATCGATATCCGCGACCCGCGCGAATTGCAGCGCGAGGGCCGGAATCCGCAGGCCTTTCATTGCCCGCGCGGGATGCTGGAATTCTGGATCGACCCGGAAAGCCCCTATCACAAGGATGTCTTCGCGCAGGACAAGCGTTTCGTCTTCTTCTGCGCCGCCGGCTGGCGCTCGGCGCTCGCGGCCAAGACCGCGCAGGATATGGGGCTCAAGCCCGTGGCCCATATCGAAGGCGGGTTCAAGGCGTGGAAGGAAGCCGGTGCTCCGGTGGAGATGCCGGAACCGGGACCCGCCGGCAGGAAGCCCGGCAGCTGAATCCTTGCGGGGCATTCGCCGCGCGCAACCTCTGCATCGGTCTTGACCTCGCCGCCGCAATCACGCAAGAGGCATTGCAAGGTTTTCCGCCCCGGCCTTGTGCCGGGGCTTTTCGTGTTGTGCGCAATCGAGGTTGCAGGAACAAGCCAATGGCCAATGTCGTCGTCGTGGGCGCCCAATGGGGCGATGAGGGGAAGGGCAAGATCGTGGACTGGCTCTCCAGCCAGGCCGATGTGGTGGTGCGCTTCCAGGGCGGGCACAATGCCGGCCACACCCTCGTCATCGGCGAGGCCGTCTACAAGCTCTCGCTCCTGCCCTCGGGGGTGGTGCGCAAGAACAAGCTCGGCGTCATCGGCAATGGCGTCGTGCTTGATCCGCATGCGCTGGTGGCCGAGATCGAACGCCTGGGCGAGCAGGGTGTCGAGATCACCCGCGAGACCCTGCGCATCGCCGACAATGCCACGCTGATCCTCTCGGTGCATCGCGAGCTCGATGCCCTGCGCGAGAGCGGCGCCTCGGGCGGCACCAAGATCGGCACCACCAAGCGCGGCATCGGCCCCGCCTACGAGGACAAGGCCGGGCGCCGGGCCATCCGCGTCGATGATCTCGACGATCTCGACGCGCTGCCGGCCAAGATCGAGCGGCTCCTGACCCATCACAACGCCCTGCGCCGCGGCTTCGGCCTGCCGGAATACGAGGCGGAAACGCTCTATGACGAACTCGCCTCGGTCGCGCCGAAAATCCTGCCCTTCATGGATGCGACCTGGCGTCTGCTCGACGAGAAACGCCGCGCCGGCAAGCGCATCTTGTTCGAGGGCGCCCAGGGGGCGCTGCTCGATGTGGATCACGGCACCTATCCCTTCGTCACCTCATCCAACACCGTCGCCGGTCAGGCCGCGACCGGATCCGGCATGGGGCCGGGTGCCGTCGGCTTCGTGCTGGGCATCGCCAAGGCCTATACAACGCGCGTCGGCGAGGGCCCCTTCCCCACCGAACTCGATGACGAGACCGGCCAGCGCATCGGCGAGCGCGGGCGCGAATTCGGTACTGTCACCGGGCGCAAGCGCCGCTGCGGCTGGTTTGACGCGGTACTCGTGCGCCAGACCGTGCGCACCAGCGGCATCGACGGCATCGCCCTGACGAAGCTCGACGTTCTCGACGGTTTCGAGACCATCCGCATCTGTACCGGCTACAAGCTGGACGGTGCGGTGATCGACCACTTCCCCGCGAGCCAGGGCGCGCAGGCGCGGGTCGAGCCGATCTACGAGGATTTCGAGGGATGGACCGGCTCCACCGCCGGCGCGCGCAGCTGGGCGGATCTGCCGGCCCAGGCCGTCAAATACGTACGCCATATCGAGGAACTGATCGGCGCGCCGATCGCTCTGCTCTCGACGAGTCCGGAGCGCGACGACACGATCCTGGTGCAGAATCCTTTCGAGGCTTGACCGCAGCAGGAGCACGCAACACAGTGTTTACGAAGACAGCATAGCGAACATGGCCGATTATCATCCACTGATCGCCCGGGCCGTCCAGGGCCTCCCCGATCCCGCTCCAGAAATGCGCGCCGCCGTCTATGACAGGGCGCGCACGGCGCTGTTTGCGCAATTGCGCTCCCTCGACCCGCCGCTTTCGGAGGAAGAGTTCGAGGCCGAGCGGCACGCGCTGGAGAGTGCCATTGCCGGCGTCGAAGCCGAATATGCCGGGCCCGCACCGGATGATGAGGCCATTGCCCGGGACGATAACGCCGTCGCTGCAGATCAGGCCGTGCAGGAAGAGGGCATGCCGGATCAGGCTGAACACGCGCAACCTGTACCCGGAAGCCCGGCCGGGCCCTTTGCCGCACCCGTATCGGGCGACCGGGATTCCGGTCAGGATGCCGCCACGCAGCCGGCTTATCCGCCATACGCGATGCAAGAGACGCCTCTGCCGCAAGATGCGCCGCTGCCGCCCCGTGCGCCGCAGCAGGAGCCTGCAGAGGGCCCCGCTGCAGCGCAGGCGACACCCGTGCCGCCGCCCCCCGCAGCGAAGGCGCGCCCGCGCCTCGACGGGCGCAGCCAGCGCGCCGGTTCCGGCGGCGGTCTGCGTGCCGTGATCGTGGCGCTCAGCCTCGTCGTGGTGATCGGCGCCATTGCCTTTACCGCCTACTGGCTTGCCAGCGAGGACGAAGCCCCCGTGGCCGAGCGCACACCGCCCGAGATCGAGGCGCCCGCCCCGATCGAACAGCCACCACGTATCGAAGACCGACTGATGCCGGATGAGACCGATCCGGAAGAGATTGTACCCGAGCGCGTCTCGCCCGAACCGCCCGCAGCGCTGCCGGATGGCGAAGTCGGCGTGGCGCAGCGCGCCATGCTCTATGAGGAGGATCCGGCCAATCCGACCGGCGAACCGCGTGCGGCAGCAGGCAGTGCTGTCTGGCGGCTCGATACGGACGATCCGGATGATCCGGGCATCGTTGCGCAGGTGCGCGTGCCGGACATGAGCATCACCATGACCATGACGGTCCGGCGCAACCTGGATCCGGATCTGCCGGCTTCGCACACGATCGAACTCGATTTCGTCAATGACGGTGACGAAGACCGCAACGTCCTCGATGCCGGCCTGCCGCATCTCAAGGAAGACGAAGTCGTGCGCGGTGCACCGCTGGCCGGACTGACGGTGCCGATTTCCGACAATTTCTTCCTGATCGGGCTGTCGAATCTGCGCGCCGACCAGCAGCGCAACCGCAATCTGCTGATCAATCGCAACTGGATCGAACTGCCGATGCGCTTCGCAGGCGGTCAGCGCGCGGTCATCGCCTTCGACAAGGGCATGAGTGGACAGCAGGTGATCGAGCAGGCCTTCGCCGCCTGGGAGGAGTGAGGCGGCATATCCCGGGCTGCTTGCCGCACCGGGGCGGGAAAACCGGCCTCAGCCGGGTGCGCCGGTACCTTCGTATTGCGGCTTCTCGATCACGGCGAGATTGTGCTTCACCGCTTCCTGAACCTTCTCGAAGGCGCGCACTTCGATCTGTCGCACGCGCTCGCGTGAAACACCGAATTCGCCTGACAATGCCTCCAGCGTGATCGGGTCCTCGGCCAGCCTGCGCGCTTCGAAGATCCGCCGCTCACGCTCGTTGAGTGTAGCCAGGGCCTCGCGCAGGGCGCGGGTGCGGTTATGGCCTTCTTCCTGCGTGGCGAGGATGGTCTCCTGGCTGGCCGAATCATCCACCAGCCAATCCTGCCATTCGCCCTCACCCTCCTCGCGCAGCGGCGAGTTGAGCGACGAATCACCACCGAGCCGGCGGTTCATGTCGATCACGTCCTGCTCGGTGACGCCGAGCCGCGTGGCGATCTCGCTCACCTGGTCGGGGCGCAGGTCACCCTCGTCGAGGGCCGAGATCTGACTCTTGGCCTTGCGCAGATTGAAGAACAGCTTCTTCTGATTGGCCGTGGTCCCCATCTTCACCAGCGACCAGGAACGCAGGATGTATTCCTGGATCGAGGCCTTGATCCACCACATTGCATAGGTGGCGAGGCGAAAGCCCCGATCGGGCTCGAAGCGCTTGACCGCCTGCATCAGCCCCACATTGCCTTCAGAAACGACCTCCGAGATCGGCAGGCCATAGCCGCGATAGCCCATGGCGATCTTGGCCACGAGCCGCAGATGCGAGGTGACGAGCTTGTGGGCGGCCTCACGGTCGCCATGCTCGCGCCAGCTCTTGGCCAGCATGTATTCCTCGTCCGGCTTGAGCATGGGAAACTTGCGGATCTCGTCGAGATACCGTGACAGGCCGCCTTCCGTGGCGAGTATGGGCAGGTTTCCGGCCGACATGCTTCATCCTCCTGATGCCCCCCTGACGGGCGAGCCTTCGGCGATCTCCTCATGGACAATCGCCTTCGATTCGATCATAGGGCCTTGCACCCCGTTCTAAAACTAAACGTTTCGACAGGTTCTTCGAAAGCCTAAAACGCGGGCACTGCGTTCACGGTTTCCGGAGCATGTGCGTTTTGTGAAGAATACCGCGCGATGCGGCGCTTTGATGACCGATCGCCACAAACCGGTTCACGACGCCTCGGGAGCGCGCAAAGCCGCGATCAGCGCAGCGAGATCGGGCGGGTCGGGACTTTCGAAGCGCAGGGTTTCGCCGGTGCGCGGATGAGCGAAGCCAAGCAGCGCGGCATGCAGGGCCTGCCGGTCGAGCCCCGCGAGCGCATCACGCGCCGCCTCCGGCAACAGGCTTGCCTTTGTGCGAAAACCCGCCCCGTAGAGCGCATCGCCGAGAAGCGGGTAACCGGAATGCGCAAGATGCACGCGGATCTGGTGCGTGCGCCCCGTCTCCAGCGTGCAGCGCAGGAGGGCGGCATGGGCGTGCGTGCGGGCGTCGCACGCAGCATCGCCGGACACGGCGCCGAAACGCTCTTCCACCGCCACATGGGTGATCGCCTCACGGCCTTGCGCACGCGGCTCCTCGCCGACGCGCGCGCGCCGCGTCTCGACGACGATCATCTTCTCGCGATTGTGGCGTGCGCGGGCAATGGGCGCTTCAACGGTGAAGCGCGCACGTTCCGGCGCGCCCCAGACCACTGCCCGATAGGCGCGTTCGAGCGGTCCGGTGCGGCCGTGATCGGCGAATTGCGCGGCGAGCCCGCGATGCGCGGCGTCGTTCTTTGCCACCACCAGCAATCCGCTGGTATCCTTGTCGAGGCGGTGCACGATGCCGGGACGCGCCACCCCCCCGATTCCGGACAGCGAATCGCCGCAATGGGCGATCAGCGCGTTGACGAGCGTTCCCGTTTCATGGCCGCCGGCGGGGTGCACGACGAGACCGGCCGGCTTGTCGATCACGATCAGATCGTCATCCTCGTGGACGATCGCGAGAGGGATCGCCTCACCCTCCGGTGTTGCCGGCACGGGTGGCGGCACAGCCAGGGTGATCCGCGCGCCCGCGACGAGTTTGCGCGAGGCCTGGGTCACGACCGCACCGTCGACACGCGCCTGCCCGTCGCGGATCAGGCTCTGGATGCGCGCGCGCGAGAAATCCGGCAGCGCCGCAGCCAGCGCCCGGTCGAGCCGCTCGGCCTGTGCAGCGACACAGCTGAGCCTCTCCCCGGTATCCTGCGCCATATCCGATTCGTGCACCGTCTCGTCCCGATCATCCAAAGCGCATCACTCCTCACAAGCTCTGCGGCTGCGCCTGTCCCGCGCGCCGTTGCGTCACCGTGCCGTCGCAGATTCTCCGGCCAGGCTCCAGAATCCCCTTGCGGCAGGCGCAATGCATCGATATACGAACCCCTTCTCCGAAGCCAGAAGCTTCGGCGCTGCTCCCTTCGTCTAGTGGCCTAGGACGTCGCCCTCTCACGGCGAAAACAGGGGTTCGAGTCCCCTAGGGAGCGCCATTTCGGTACAGACCTGCGAACCGCAGCCGGCAAGTTTTCCGGATCACTCTGAACCGCCCGTTCAAGGGTATCTTTGCTTCCCGTAATGCGAATGACGTTCGTATCGATGTCAATGCGTTCAACAACAGCCTTCAAGTACGCCTTCCGGAACGGGATTTCGCCGGAACGGATGTGCGTGCGCATCGCTTCCGCGAAATGCTTGATCATATCCTGCGTGATGATGATTTCGCGAGATGCCGTGGCCTGCGCACGCGAAAGAGCCTCTTTTGCAAGATCACGCTCATTCTGGAGGGCCTTGATGCGATCTCGGAGGATATCGTCAAGCTCAGCGATACCGTTCTCGACCATCGCGTACAAGCGACGCAGTTTCTCCTCTGCAGCCTCAATTTGGTTTCTTAGTGCGGTGGTGCGACTATCGACCTCCGCTGACCGAGCCGCCCTTCTCTACGAGAGCTGCGACAGAATCTCTGCTACTCTTTCTTCTGTGAACAGACGTTCCGAGAGATGCTCAACGACGAGTTCGTCGAGCTTGTCCATGCGAATCGACCGGCCTTTGCGCGCCGTTTTCCCCAAGCGCGCGCACGTCGAGCAGGTGTAATAGCGATGCATCGTGCCATTTCGAGCCGTATCTGTCCGCAACGTCATTCCACCGTCGCAGCTTGCACATTTTGCGAGCCCGGTAAGCAGAATTGGCCCTGTCGTCTCCCTCGGAGGTGTAATACCAACCCGCAATGATCAGAACCGATGAGCCCAGTCTCGCAGCCCGATGGCCATGATGCGCCATGGCTGGTGATGATGGCGTTCCAGGCCTGGCAGCACAGGTCGAGGAGTTGGTCATAGGAGGCGAAGACTCGGTTGGAGAGGAGATTGTCGCGCATGA